>Ga0209758_1000190_pt1 | contig 137882 bp, 121 predicted proteins | sample AraplaMF_Col_mMF_FD_184258 | JGI IMG/M metagenome (GOLD analysis project Ga0209758, IMG submission 184258) | Arabidopsis root microbial communities from the University of North Carolina, USA - plate scrape MF_Col_mMF (SPAdes) (version 2) | ecosystem: Host-associated > Plants > Roots >... | reverse complement strand
GCTCGGGGAATTTCGCGGCTACCTCGAAAGCGAGCTGGCTGCCTCCGTTGCCGTGGCGCGCTCGGACCAATCGCTGCTGGTCGATGGCGCGGTGAGCGCGTCGGGTGCCAACCTTGCGCTGATCGCTACGCTGTCGCGGGCAGGGCCCTACGGCGCCGGCAACCCGGAGCCCGTCATTGCGCTCCCCTCCCACACCGTCGCTTACGCCGAAGAGGTGGGCCAGGCGCATATCCGCGTGCGGCTGCGCGCCGGCGACGGCACCATGATCAACGCCATCGCGTTCCGTTCTGTAAACCAGCCGCTCGGCCAGGCGCTGCTCGCCAGCCGCGGCCAGGCTGTGCATGCGGTGGGCACGCTCAGCGTCGACCGCTGGAACGGCAACGAGCGCGTGCAATTCCGGATCATGGACATCGCGCCGATCGAGATGGGGTTGCGGCCGTAAGCCCAAGTTCGCGATCGCTTTGGACGCTAAGTATTTGCCGTCCCGGCTCAACAAGGGCTTGGACAAGGCAGGGCAGGCGAGGCTAATTACATCTGCCATATTCGAAGGAAACGCCTGCCTATGTCGAAGCTCAATCTCTCCGTCGCGATCGGCGACTATGACCGCAACCGGCCGCTGCTCGACGGCGCCGTCCAGATCGACGGCGTCGATCCGGTGTTCATGAAGCTCTATCCGGAGGAGATATTCTTCCGCGCCTTCCGCACTGAGGACTTCGACATCTGCGAATGCTCGCTGTCGAGCTTCACGGTGAAGACCGCGGCGGGCAACAACCCTTACGTCGGCGTGCCGGCGTTCGTGTCGCGGATGTTCCGCCACACTTCGATCTTTGTGCGCACCGACCGCATCCAGAAACCGCAGGACCTCAAGGGCAAGAAGGTCGGCCTGCCGGAATATCAGCTCACCGCCAACGTCTGGGCGCGCGCCATCCTCGAAGAGGATTACGGCGTGAAGCCCTCCGACATCCATTGGATCCGCGGCGGCATCGAACATGCCAACCGGCCGGAGAAGATCACCATCCAGCTGCCGCCGGGCGTCCGCCTCGACAGCGCGCCGGAAGGCAAGACGATCTCGCAGCTCTTGGCCGACGGCGAGATCGACGGCTTCATGGCGCCGCGGCCGCCCGCGGTGCAGGGCAAGAACATCGGCTGGCTGTTCCGCGATCCGGTCGAAGCCGCGAAAGACTATTTCAAGCGCACGCAGATCTTCCCGATCATGCATCTGATCGGCGTGCGGCGGACGCTGGCCGAGAAGCATCCGTGGCTGCCGGCCGCGGTGCTCAAGGCCTTCGAGCAGTCGAAGGCCGCAGCGCTCGCGCATCTGTGGGACACCTCGGCGACCAAGATCACGCTGCCGTTCGCCGAGGAGCGGGTGGCGGAGGCGCGCGAGTTGATGGGCGACGACTACTGGCCCTACGGCGTCGACGCCAACCGCAAGACGCTGGAGAGCTTCCTCAAGCACCACCACGCGCAGGGCCTGTCGTCGCGGCCCGTCAAGGTCGAGGAGCTGTTCCACAAGGGAACGCTGGAGAGCTTCAAGATTTGACGCGGGAGCGTCAAAAGCCTTGAGGCCAGGACCATGCCGTTTGTCGCCACCACGCGGCTCAGACTGCGCTCATGGCGCTTTGTTCCGGGCCTGATCTGGTTTGCGTTCCGCTCCCGGGCGCAGGCGAGGTCGGCGCCCGGCAATCTCGCCGCGCTAACGCTGCGCGAAGCGAACCATACGTTCTGGACTTGCAGCCTCTGGCAGGACGAAACGGCGATGCGCGCCTTCATGACGTCCGGCGCGCATCGCAGCGCCATGCGGCGTCTGCCCGATTGGTGCGATGAGGCATCGGTCGCGCACTGGCATCAGGACAGCCCGGAGCCGCCGGGCTGGTCCGAGGTCTATCGCCGCATGCGGAGTGAGGGACGGCCTTCGAAAGTCCGGCACCCTTCGCCGGCGCATCAGCGGTTCGAGATCGCGCCGCCGCGCCTGTAGAGCATTTTCCGGCGAAGTGTGAAGCGGTTCGCCGCAGAAAATGCGACCAATTAAAAAGCCAGGGCCTATTCAGGCTTGAGCTTCGCTTCCTTCACCACCTTGCCCCACTTGTCGTATTCGGCGACGAAGAACTTCGAGAATTCGGCGGGGTTCATGCGCACGATCGAGGCGCCGTCGGTGTCGAACTGCTTCTTCACCTCGTCGGAGTCGAGCACCTTGGCGATCGCCGCATAGAGCTTGTCGACGACCGGCTGCGGCGTGCCGGCGGGCACGCCGATGCCCCACCAGTTCGCCGCCTGATAGCCGGACACGCCGGCCTCGTCGATGGTCGGCACGTCCGGCAGGAGATGCGTCCGCTTCAGGTCGCTCACGCCCAGCGCCTTCAGCTTGCCGGAGCGGATGTGCGGCACCGAGGCGAGATACGAGTTCATCAAGAGGTGGCTGTGGCCGCCCATGACATCGATCATCGCCGGTCCGCCGCCCTTGAACGGGATCTGCTCGACCTCGATGCCGGCCATCATCGCAAACAGCACCGATGCGGTGTGCGTGAAGCTGCCGACGCCGGCATGGGCGAAGGCGTATTCCTTGGGCTTGCTCTTGGCGAGCGCGATCAGCTCCTTCACGGTGTTGGCCGGCACCGAAGGATGCACGGTCAGAACGCTCGGGCCGTTGCCGAGCATCGCGACCAGCGAGAACGCGTGCAGCGTGTCGTAGCCGACCTTGTAGATGTGCGGATTGACGGTGTGGGCGAGCGACACGAGGACGAGCGTATAGCCGTCGGGCGCGGCTTTCGCCGCGAGCTCGGCGCCGATGATGCCGCCGGCTCCGGCGCGGTTGTCGGGCGTCACCTGATGGCCGAGCTGGTCGCTGAGCTTGGTCGCGATCAGGCGCGCGACGATGTCGACGCTGCCGCCCGGCGCAAACGGGACAATCAGGCGCACCGGCTTGGTCGGATAGTCCTGCGCCGCCAATGGCGCCGTCAGCGCGAGCAGCAGGGCGAACGCCTTGAGCAATGTCTTGAACATTCCCGGCCTCCCACTCGATTTTTATGTTTTGAATTCCGCGGTCAGCGAGCCGACCGCGCGATTGTTGCGGCTATTCGATCAGGCCCGCAAGGCGGCAGCAATCACGAACCTTGTCGCAGCCGCGCCAGTACCTTGAGGCCCGCGTAGCCGTCGGCGGGCTCGATGCCGGCCTTCTTCTGGTAGGCCCGCACCGCCTTCATGGTGTCGGCGCCGATGCGGCCGTTGGTGCCGCCGGTGTCGAAGCCCGCCTTGGTGAGCCGCTCCTGCAACTCCTGCAGCTCGGCGACCGTCGGCGGGCGCTCGCCGCCGGGAAACTGCTTCACGAAATGGCCTTCGCCGCGCAGCCGGTCGCTCAAGTGGCAGATCGCGAGCGTGTAGTTGTTCGACGGGTTGTAGCTGCGCACCGCCTTGAAATTCTGCCCGATCAGAAACTGCGGCCCGCCGCGCTCCGGTTCCCAAAGGTGCATCACGGCATGCGAGGCCGGCAGCGGCTCGCCGTTGGCGCGCGTGACGCCTTGAGCTTTCCAGTCTGCGAGGCTCCGCGAACGGCCGCCGCGGGCGCCTTTGACCTCATAGCCCCAGCGCTCGCCCGACCGGTAGTTGCCGCGCTTGACCAGATAGCGTGCCGTCGAGGCGAGCGCGTCGGCCGGGCTGCCGAACGGCGAGACGCGGCCGTCGCGGTCGAAGTCGAAGCCCATGTTGAGCCAGACCTCCGGCATCCACTGGGTGTGGCCCATGGCGCCGGCCCAGGAGCCGCGCATCTCGCCGGGCTTGCTCCAGCCGCGCTCGACGATCACCAATGCGTTGAGCAGCTCCTGCTCCCAATAGGTCCGTCGCCGCGGCTCGCCGTAGGCGAGGGCGGCCAGCGCCGGGAAGATCGGCCGCATGTATTTTTCCTGGATCATCGGGTCGCCATAGGCGGACTCGACGCCCCACAGCGCCAGCAGGATGTAGCGGTCGACGCCGATCTCGTGCTCGATCTTCTCCAGGAGCGGCGTGTTCTGCTTGTAGATGTCCTTGCCGTTGATCACCCGCCAGTCGGAGACGCGGCGGTTGACGTATTGCCAGGTCTGTTCCTTGAATTCGGGCTGCGCGCCCTGCAGCGCATAGACCGAGGTGTCGGGCTTGAGCCCGCCCATCACGCTGTCATAGGTCTTGTCGGAGATGCCGCGGGCATGCGCGCGCTTGCGGAAGGACTCGACCCAATCCGGAAACGAGCTGTGCGCGGCTTTCTTCGCGCTGTGCGCGGCCTTCGCGGTCTTCTTTGGCTTTGCGTTTGCCGGCAAGCCGAAGGCGAGCAACGCCGTGCTCGCGAATGCGCCTTGCAGGAGATGGCGGCGGCTCTGATTCATGGCGGTATTCTAGAAATGCAGCTCAAGTCCGCAAACGCGTACAACTGTCGCGGTTAACGCCCGGCGTAGCGCTGGCGGCGCAGCCATCTCGACTTGGTGCGGTATTTGGCCCATTGCGGCGTTTTGCGATGCACCGTCTCGGTTCGCGACGACTCGGTGCTGTTAACCGCGCCTGTGGACGAAGGATCCGAATCCGGCACCGCAGGCGCGTCCGCCAGCTCGGTGCCGCGCTCGCCGATCAGCCGCTCGTAGGCAGAGACCAGCGTCATATACGGATTGACGAAGATCCAGCCGTCGCGGGTCGGCACCTGGATGTCGAAATGCAGGTGATAGCTCGTGCCGGCTTCCCGCATGCTGTAGTTGCCGACCTCGCCGATCACCTCGCCCTCGTCGACGCGCCGGCCGCTGAGCAGGTTGCTCGCGTCCATCTTGCGCGGGCTCATGTGCAGATAGCGGAAGCGGATGTGCTCGTTGGCGGTGTTGACGAACAGGTACGCGGCCTCTTGCCGCAGCGAGCGCAGGATCATGCCGCTGCGCGCCGCGACCACGTCGCCCGGCGGATCGCAGCGATCCGAATTGGCCGCCGGATGGCAGATCAGCGGCCGCACGTCCTGGCCCTGGTGCCCGATGCCGACCGGGCATTGGCTCACCGAGAAGCCGCGGCGTTCGCAGAAGTTGTCGCGCCACGGCACGGTCGCGGCCTGCACGGCGGCGGCGTCGCTCGGATCGGTGATGCGCGCCCGCGCGCCGCGGTGGAACAGCTCGGTGCCGGCGAAGGCGGGGGCTTCTGCGAGCGGAAAGCGGATCTGCGAATAGACCGTGTAGTCCGGCCGGCCGCCCTTGTCGCGGAAGCCGGTGCCGGACTTGATCTGACCCGGCGCGAAATAGCCGAACGAGTGCGACACCTTCGCGGGCCGCTCGATCGGCCACGGCTCCGCGCTGCGCGGCGGGTGCGGCATGCCGCCGACCACCTGAAGGGCGCGCAGGAAGCGCTGTGCGATCTGATCGGCGGTGCGGCACGACGGCATCTTGTAGCGTGTCGAGGCGGTCTCGAAGCAGCCGATCGACACCGAATACGGCACGCCGTAGCGCACGAAGGTGTAGCGCAGGTGGCTCTCGAGCAGCGTCTTGCGGATGCCGGGGAATTCTTCTTCGAGTGCGGCCACCGGCTGGCCGGCAGCCTGCGGCGACGTGTCGAGCTCGTAGAGCAGCGCCGAGCCCGAGATGATCACCTCGATCGGCTCGGGAAACTTCACCTCCGACAACTCGGGGATCTCACTGGTGCGGATCGCAAAGGCCGCGTCATAGCCGGCCGCGCCCGGATAGAAGAACCGCGCGGCGTGGAAGCCCGAGAAGTAGCGCGTCTCGTCGCCGGACAACGTGCCGCCGGCCTGGTCGCGCAGCCGCGCGGTGACGTCGAACGGCAGCAGCACCGGCACCGGACTCGTCGCCAGCGCGGGGAAATAAGCGGACATGATGTTGTTGAGCCGCGCCAGCGCCGGGTAGGTGACCCGCGCAGCGTTCCGTGCGCGCATCGGCTGCGTCGAGCCGAGACTGTCGTCGTCGAGCGTGGCCGCGGCCGCGCGCCAGTCGACCTCGGCATAAGTGAGCCGCGGCGGCTTCATCGGCTGAAAGGTGTTCTGCGCCGGCGCTGGATTTGGCGGCGCAACGGAATTCGGCGCCGCGTCTTCCGCGACGGCGCTCGCGCCCCCCAGCGCCAGCAACAGGCTTGCGACCAGTGCGGTTCTCACCGAATGCCCATCTCAGCCAATTGAGTCCCCGGACCGCCAAATTAGCCGATCCGGCCCGGCCGGCGCGAGCCGCCGGTGCGGCCAAATCACCGAAATCGTCCGTGGCGGAATGGGTTAGGGGTGGTTATCTGAACCGCTGTTCAGGATTGGCGGGCATCGCCAGGAGGCTGGCGACCCCGGAGAGATTCGAACTCCCAACCTATGGAATCGAAATCCATTGCTCTATCCAGTTGAGCTACGGGGCCGCTCCGCCGAGCTATAGCACAGCGGACCGGCTTGGGAATCCGCGCGGCCGATATCGTGGGGAAATCAGTCGGCCTTTTTCGCGCCGGAAATTTCTCTAGCATCCGGCCCGGGCGTTGGGGGCGAGGCGGGGAGTGTTCGGATTGTTGAGCGGGCGGGTCTTCACTGTTGTTGCCACCTTGCTGCTGGCGGGCGTCCTCGGCGCCTGCTCGTCCGGCTCGGACACCCAGAAGTTCCAGTTCGGCAAGGGGCCGGTTGATCCGCCGGCCGATCCGACCAAGTTTCCGGCCGACTACAAGCCGGAGGTCGCCGACTTCATCCGCCGCAACACGGTCAACCCGACCAAGATTCGCGACGCCTCTATCGCCAAGCCGGTGCTCAAGCCGATCGGCAAGACGGAGCAGTACATCACCTGCGTGCGCTACAACCCGCGTGACAGCGCGGGCAAGTACGAAGGCCCTCAGCAGAGGGTCGCGATCTTCCTGTCCGGCGGCTTGAACCAATTCCTGCCGGATGATCCGCAGATGTGCGCGGGACTCACCTACGAGCGCTATCCGGAAATCGAGAACCTGGTGCCCTGACGCTCGTTCGCGGCCATTGTGCCGCGGCCCGGAATCCGGGCCTTGCGCTTTTGGCAGAGCGGGTCTTCGTCGCATGAAGCGTCAAGCCTTGCCCACTCCACGAAAACCCAGCATGTTCGCGCCAAATTCGATCGCTTTTGGCGCGAGCAGGGGCTTCGCGCTTCCGGAGGAACCATGATCCAGGTCAAACGCTTCAGCCACGCCACGTTCGAGACGCCGGACACGGCGCGGCAGACCGACTACTTCACGCAGGTGCTGGGCCTCGCCGTCGCCGGCAAGGAGAACGGCCATGTGCATCTCGCCAGCAAGGTCGGCGACCTCGTCGTGCAGTTGAACAAGGCCGATCAGTCGCGCTGCACCAAGCTGTCGTTCCAGGTCGATCCGCACACCTCGCTCGCCGACCTCAAGAAGGGGCTCGAGGCCGAAGGCATCAAGGGCGAAGAGCGCTCGGACGCCGCGCCCGGCATCGGCAAGGCCGTGGTGTTCAAGGACCCCAAGGGCACCGAGATCGAGGTGTTCGCCGAGCAGAAAGCGATCACCGGCCCGCAGCAGGTCACGGGCATCGGCCCGCTGAAGCTCGGCCATCTCGCGTTCTGCGTCGACGACTGCAAGAAGTACGCGGAGTTCTATTGCAAGGTGCTGGGCTTCCGCGTCTCGGACTGGATCGAGGACTGGTTCGTGTTCCTGCGCTGCGGGCCCGACCACCACACCATCAACTTCGTGCGCGGCCAGCGCACCCAGATGCACCACATCGCCTTCGAGCTGAAGGACTGGGCGCAGGTGCAGTCGGCGATGGATTTCCTCGGCCAGAAGAACATCGGCCTGGCCTGGGGGCCGGGGCGGCACGGTCCGGGCCACAACATCTACACCTACCATCGCAACCCGGACGACCAGATCATCGAGATGTTCACCGAGCTCGACAAGATGCTCGACGAGTCGCTCGGCTACTTCGATCCACGGCCGTGGCACCGCGACCATCCGCAGCGTCCGAAGGTGTGGGAGGGCGTGCGCGACATCTGGGGCATGCCGCCGACGCCGGATTATCTGCGGCAGCGGCAGTAGCGACCGCTGTCATTCCGGGGCGCGCCGGAAGGCGCGAACCCGGAATCCAGTCTTGGAGAAAGAACCTGCTTGTCTTGATTCCGGGTTCGCTCGCTTACGCGAGCGCCCCGGAATGACCCGCGGCGAGACTACGCCGTCCGTCGCAGCTCCGACGTCAGCACATCCGGATTCACGACATTGGTCGGATTGCCCGCCGCATAGGCCGTGATCTGATCGAAGATGTCGCTGAACTGCAGCTCGTACTCGTCGCGCGTCACGTAGCCCAAGTGCGGCGTGCAGATCACGTTGTCCATGTTGAGCAGCGGATGCGCGGTGTCGCGCACCGGCTCCTCCTCATAGACGTCGACCGCGGCCATGCCGGGGCGGCCCTGGCGCAGCGCCTCGACCAGCGCGCCGCGCTCGATCAGCGGCGCGCGGCTGGTGTTGACCAGCAGCGCTGAGGGCTTCATGCGGCGCAGATCGTCGTAGGTGACGATCCCGCGCGTGGCGTCGACCAGCCGCATGTGCAGCGTGACAATGTCGCAGCGCTCGAAGAACGCCTGCTTGCTGGGGGCCACCAGATAGCCTTCGGCCTTGGCGTGGACCAGCGACTGCGGCCGCGCCCAGACCACGACGTTCATGCCGAAGGCCTTGCCGTAACCCGCGACCGCGGCGCCGATCCGGCCGTAACCGAAGATGCCGAGCGTCTTGTTGCGCAAGGTCGAGCCGACGCCGGTCTGCCAGGTGCCGGCCTTGAGCGAGGCCATCTGCCGCGGAATCTGGCGGAACGCCGCGATGATCATGCCCCAGGTCAATTCGGCGGTGGCGTAGGACGGCGTGCCCATATGCATGTCTGACGACACCACGATGCCGAGCGCCGTGCAGGCGTCGATGTCGATATGCGGATAGACGCTGCGCTGGCTGATCAGCTTGAGCTTGGGCAGCCGCTCGAGCAGCGGCGCGCGGATCTTGGTGCGCTCGCGGATCAGCACCAGCACCTCGGTGTCCTTGAGCCGGTCGGCGAGGGCGTCGATGTCCTGGACGTGGTCGTTCCAGACCGTGACGTCATGGCCGTCGAGCTTCTTGAAGCACGCCAAGGTCCGGACGGTGTCGTGGTAATCGTCGAGAATGGAAATTTGCATGTCTGAAACCATGTTCCCCGGCCGCAGCATAGCAGGTCGCCGGGCATACTGCATTGCGGCGCAAGGCGCGGAACGGCCGCCGCCGCGCGGCGAAATTTCGGAGCTAACGTACAGGAATGACGCGTAATTTCCGCTCCATTAATGCGCCGGCTGCGGCTTAGGGGAATGTTCATCCTGATATCGCGGCGCGGTTGCGACGGCGAGTTCGCTCTGTCAATTTGCCGTGACTGGCCGGGTGGCGGAGAGGATACGCGAGAGGCCCGCAAACCTCGATAGCCTTGGTTCAATTCCAAGGCCCGGCCTCCAATTTTCACGAGCCCCGCTGTGCTGCACAGCGGGGCTCAAACTTTTCAGGCCCGCCCGCTGGTGGCCGCCTTGAGCGACAGCGAGGCCTGCACCTTGCTGGACAGCTCGTGCACGTTGATCGGCTTGCGGATGATGCTGCGTTCGCTGATCTCGCCGAATGCGTCCTGTTCGGCAAAGCCGGTGACGAACAGCACCGAGAGCTTGGGCCGGCGCATGCGCGCCTGCTTCGCAAGCTCCGCGCCGTTCATGCCGGGCATGGCGAAGTCGAACACCAGGAGATCGATGTTGGCCGGCGATTCCAGCACCTCGAGCGCTGCGCCGCCGCTGCCGGCCTCCATGACGCGATAGCCCATCTCGCGCAGATAGGTCGCGGTGACGTCGCGCACCGCGTTGTCGTCGTCGACCAGCAAGATCGTGGCGTTCGACATGTGAGGCGGCGGGGCGGCAAACGTGCCCGGGGACGTCTCGGCCTGGACCTCGTCGTCGGCGGGCAGCAGATAGATGCGGATCGCCGTGCCCTTGCCGGGCGTGGTCTTGATGCTGACGCCGCCGCCGGACTGCTTGGCGAAGCCGAGCACCTGGCTCAAGCCCAAACCCGAACCCTTGCCGACCTCCTTGGTGGTGAAGAACGGCTCGAACACCTTGGCGCGCACCTCGGGGGTCATGCCGTGTCCGGTGTCGGACACGCAGATCTCCACATAGTCGCCGGCGGGCGGCTCTTCCGGGGCGGTGGGGCTGCCGAGTGTGACGTTCTTGGTGAACACCTGCAGCTTGCCGCCGCCGCCATTCATCGCATCGCGTGCATTGATCGCGAGATTGAGCACGGCGAGCTGAAGCTGGGTGCTGTCCACCATCGCGATGCAGGCCTCCGGCGACAGCCTGGTCTCGATCTGGATCTTGGTGCCCATCGTGCTTTGCAGCAGGTCTTTGAGCTTCGACACCAGCGCGTTCAGGTCGGCGGGCGCGGGGTCGAGGTGCTGCCGCCGCGAGAACGTCAGAAGCTGATCGGTGACGCGGGCGCCGCGCTGGGCCGCCTCCCGCATGTAGGACAGGCGTTGCACGGCTTTGCCGTCGATGCCGGACCGCTGCAGGGTTTTCTCGAGGAACGAGATATTGCCGAGCAGCACGGTCAGAAGGTTGTTGAAGTCGTGGGCGACGCCGGAGGTGAGCTGGCCCACCGCTTCGAGCCGCTGCATCTGCCGCAACGTCGATTCCACCTTCTCGCGTTCCTCGATCTGGGACAGAAGCTGACGGTTGGCGGCTGCGAGCTCTTGCGTGCGCTCGTGGACCCGCGCCTCCAGCTCCTCGGCCAGTCTCCGGCACTCGTATTGACGTCGCCTGCCGCGGAGCGCGGTCTGCACGACGCTGACCAGCGTCGTGGGATGAAACGGCCGTTCGAGGAAGGCGACGCTGCCGAAGGTCTCGGTCAACGAGATCGCCGTCGGATTGCGCTCCAGGCCGCCGCCATGCCGTGTCAGCAGGATGAACGGGTAGTCCGACCAGGGCGGCTGGGCCGCGACCCAGTCCCGCAACGGCCGCGTGTCGGTCAGGGTGATCGACTCCTCGGTCACAATCGCGAGATCGGCGCCGACGTTGAGCTGGTCGAGCAGGTCGTGGATGTCCTTGCAGACGTGAGCGTCAATCCGCGACTCGCGCAGGATTTGCCTGGCGATCCCAGCATCGCGGCCGTGGGGAGCGAGGATGAGGGCCCGCTCAGTCGGTTGGGGTTTCTTCACGGGTTGTCCGCAAGAGGTGCGCGTTGCCCGACGAAGGTTGGGACGCCCCGCAGCACGCCCTGGAACTCCTGCAGAGGCTGGCCGAGCCTCAGGCCTCCACTCGAGATACTCAGCTCGCGGATGGTGTTCTCGTGCGGGCCGGTCCGTTTCTTGACCACCGAGATCGCCCGGCGCACGCGGCCGAAGGCTTCGAAATAGCGCAGCAGGATGACGGTGTCGGCGAGGTAGGTGATGTCCACCGGCTGCCGCATGTCGCCCATCATGCCGCTCTGCGCGATGCTGAGGAAGGTCGCAGCGCCGCGCCGGTTCAGATACTGCAGCAGCTCGTGGATGTGCAGCGTGATGAACTGCTCCTCCGACATCGCGGCCTGATAGCCGTTCAGGCTGTCGATCGCGACCACTTTGATGTTTTCCTTGTCGACCCAGCCGCGAACCCGGTGCGAGAACTCGCCGGGCGTGAGCTCCGCGGCATCGAGCTGCTCGATCACGAGCTTGCCGGAATCCTGCATCTCGGCGAGATCGATGCCCAACCCCTTGGCGCGCGCGAACAGCAGGCCGAGCTCTTCGTCGAACACCATCAGTGCCGCCTTCTCGCCGCGTTTCACGGCGGCGGCGAGGTATTGCATGATGAGCAGCGACTTCCCGGTGCCGGCCGGTCCCAGCACCAGGGTGCTGGAGCCCGCTGCGACACCGCCGCCGAGCAGCGAATCCAGCTCCTTGACGTCGCTCGTGAGGAGTTCGTCGACGAAGGGCTGGCGGTACTCGGCCGCGACCAGCCGCGGATAGGCTTCGATGCCGCCCTTGGCGATGGTGAAATCGTGATAGCCGCTGCGGAACGACTGTCCCCGGCATTTGACCACGCGCAGGCGCCGCCGCTCGCCGCCGTAAACGGGCGCAAGCTGATCGAGATGAATGACGCTGTGCGCGATGCTGTGCACCGCGCGGTCGGTGGTCTCGCTGGTCAGGTCGTCGAGCATGATCACGGTCGACTGGTGGCGGGCGAAATAGTGCTTCAGCGCCAGGATCTGCCGCCGGTAGCGCAGCGAGCTTTGCGCCAGCAGCCGGATCTCGGAGAGGCTGTCGATCACGACGCGTTTGGGCTTCACCTTCTCGATGGTGTCGAGGATGCGGGTGATGGTTTCGCCGAGCTCCAGGTCGGATGAGTAGAGCAGGCTCTGGTGCTGATCCTGGTCGAGCACGCTTTCGGGCGGCACAAGCTCGAAGATCGTGATCTCGCTGTCGATGTCCCAGCCGTGCGACTTCGCGCCGTCGCGAAGCTCTTCTTCGGTCTCGGCCAGGCTCACGTAGATGCCGCGCTCGCCGAGGGCGGCGCCGGCTATGAGGAATTGCAGCGCGATGGTGGTCTTGCCGGCGCCTGGGTTGCCCTCCAGAAGGTGGAGGCGGTTGCGCGCAAGGCCGCCGCCCAGGACATCATCCAGACCCGGCACGCCAGTGCTGGCGCGGGGGAGTAAGACGGTCATGGTGTTCATCAAGTGTCGTTGTTGCGAAAACTGAATCCTTGGAAGGAAGTCGTAAATCGGCATGGAAAACGTGGATGGAACCAAAAGGTTCCCGATCAAGCCGTAGGGCGCGGGGCGCAGAACTGGCTATGTCGTTTGACGCTTTGGAAACCGTACCGCCTCGCGCGGTGTTCGCATGGCGTGCATGCGTGGAGTCACCGGCGATCCGGAGGACCTCGAAAGAAAAATGACCCCGCTTGAGTGCAAGCGGGGCCGGAGGTCGACAGTGTAGGGGACCGGCCTCTCGGCGCTAACCCCGGCGCGTGCGAATTATTCGCGCCTGCGTTTCGTTCGATCAGTGGGTTAACGCGAACTCAATCTCGCGATCGATGTTTTCCATCTCCGCATGATAGTTCTCCGAGAGCATCCGGATGAACAGTTCCCGGTTCTCGATGAGGCTGGCGAGCAGGGCCCGCTGCTCCGGAGCGCGCGTGCGCGCCAGCATGACGCGCGCATAGACCACCTCTGTGCGGCAGAGCGAGATCAGACGTTTGGTCTTGGGTTGTGCCCGATAATGCATGCCGTATCCCTAGTGGGAGTTTCCGGCAAATCCGTAAACATCGTCTGGAGAATTGCAGACGTCGGGTCAATCAAGACGCTTGCCGCAGTGCGGATCCCCTGTTCGGAGGGTGTCGCAAGTGTGTTGAACCATCCCTGAATACCGGTGTCGTTCTTTCGCGGGTTCCCGCAGCAATTCATTTGATAGGCGCAGCGCAGCGACGAATGTGCGGAACGCGGCATCAGACGTCCCGGTTAAGATCACGGCGGATGAGGAGCCATGCGCATGCCTTCTCGTCATCCCAAGGAGGGGCCCGGCGTCGCAGGAACGCGCCGGGCTTCTCTCGTCCATAGGAGTTGAGGTGCCCTCAGAACGCCGAGAGTTTTATCGCGCCTCGAACGGTGACAGTTGGCACCTCTGCCGTGATGCGAACCATATGGCGGTGGTCGTGCACGAGCCCAACGAAGCGTCCGGCGGGCAGTCTTCCGTGATCGAGCTCAGCACGTTTTTGAATCCAGACAATCAAGGTCCCGAGCATCAGGCGCTGCGAACGCTGATTGGGACCTTGGTGTACCCTTAAGTTCGTCGAGACGCCTGTGTGCGATTCACGCTGCGCGAATGAATTCGCGACTCTTTGCGCAGGCGTGAATGCCCAGAGACCCGGACGCTGCAGAGCACGTCAGCTCTTTTTGAATTTGAAGTTCGTGGTCTCACCACACGACGTACAAACGAACGCGTGCTGCATGAAATCAGGCTCCATCGGCAGCGGCTCGATCATGCTGATGGTCGTGACGCCGGTACACTTGGCGCAGATCGTGGTTGCGTCGGTCTTCTTAAAGGAGTCGCGCGCAGCATCCCTGCCGGGCGAGGGCGGCTTTTCTTTGCGTATCCGGCCCCACAGCGACTGTTTCCCGGAAGCATCGTCTCGGTCCGTTCTCTGTCCCCACTGAGTTCACACTCGAAATCGCAATAATCTTTTCTTCTGTTTCAGACCCGCTACACCGGTCATGCCTTGCTCAGTTGAGGGTGTCGTCTAGGGACACTTAGTTGGCAGAGCCGGGTGTGGCGCCTGCAGGCGGGATTTGTACCCCCGTCCCAGGGAGCGAGGTCATCGGCCGCCCCCGATGAGGGGGCCGCCTTCAGTGGCTGCGACCCGTCGGATGAAAGGCAGCGAAAATGCTGCCTGGATAACGTGAGTGGCATGAGCCCTTCGGTCCGGCGGAGAAGTCCGGTGACCTCGTCAAAAATCGCCACGGTGGAGCGCCGGAGGGCGCGCCTGCCGGTCACACGGCAGGCGGCACCCTCAAAAGGTGCCAGACCAAGACGTTGCGCCTGACCGGCGCTCCCCTCCCTCATGTTTGAGGGGAAGGGAAATGAAGGCGGCGCCCCGCGCCTGAAGACTTCCGGGGCCGATGGCGCTCGCCTATTGGGCATCGGCGAGCGAAGCGACGCCGTCCTTCGGACGGCCATAGGCGAGCGAAGCGACGCCGTTCTTCGAACGGCTATGGGCGGGTCTGTTTGACATGTGAATCAGAGAAAGGCTGCGCCGGCCGGAAAAGCTGGCGTCCCTTCGTGGACACGTTTAGAACCCTTGTTCAAGCGAGTGAAGCGGATTTGTTGTTGACCTTTCAGATACTTAACGAGAGTAGTCCCGGCTGGGAGTCGCGTGCAACCACATAGTTTTGTTCAATCAAGACGCCGCGCGCCGCGCCCGCGCTTGTATCGAGGACAATTGCAAGATGCTCATATACTGATCGACGGCGCTGGGCGGCAACGCCCCAATTTGCGTGGCGGCAGCAAGAGCGCGCGCCGCAAGATCGATCGATGCATAACAATGGTGCGCAATCATCGCCAATTGCTTCCATTGCTCGCCACTCATGGCTTTAGCTTCGGTTACGTCGCGGACGTACACCATGTCAGCTTCGAGGACCTGGCGCCGCGGACGACGCGGATTGCCATCCAAGACCGTGGGAGCCAGAGGCCAGAGCTTCACGTCAGCAAAACAGTGCGGCATGAACCCGAGTTGCCGCAGTTCTGTATCGATCTCACCGAAAGTGGGTTGCCCGTGGTAGAGCGTAACGAACGAAACCTCGATTTGAATGGCGACCGTATGCGCAAGCGTACGCGTGGCGTGCCGGATGGCCGCCAGTTCACCGCCCTGAATGTCGATCTTGAGAAAATCGACCGGCCCAAGGTCGGCGATATCGTCAAGCCGGCGCGTCGGTAGGCGGAAGGTCTTTTCGACTTCGCCGAACGTCAGAAATTCGTTGAAGAGCGCCAGCTTGGCAGGGTTCGGCTTTAACGTGCTGGTCATGCCACGGGCGCGGCAGAGATAAAACGTCCGTTCGACGCCGTCACCGATTGCATCAGGAAAATAGCGTTCGTTTGGCCCTTTGCGCCGATTGAGCTCGGCCAAGGCTTTCCGCTGCGGCTCAAAACCAGCCACGGTGCAAAGCCCTGCCGCAAGCATTGGCTTGTAGAGCGGATCACCGTCGATGGGGTTAGCGCCGATATCGAGAACGGCCGTGAGGCGGTCCGGGCGTAGGAGATCGCGGAGCGGGTCGGGCAAGGCGGGATCTTCCAGCCATATCAGAAGGGATGCGGGGTCAATTCTGCATGTCGAGAATAATGGACATATGCGACGGAAATATTTCTGTCACCGTCTTGGGCGTGTCGGCTGCTCAGCGGAGCGAGCCCGCTAGCCTTGGGTTAGTGCAGGCGGATTGCGCTGATGAAGCCTATGACGGCGTGCGGTTTGGAAGATCGTGGATCAAATCGCGTGGCTGCATCAGACGAAACGCAACAAGCCCCGCAACAACAAGCACCGCAATCGCGGAATAGGCGGCGGTCCAGCCCGCCAAATTCGTGCCGCCGACCCAATCGAGAATCCAGCCCACGATCAGGGGGCCAAGAAAGCCGCCGCCGTAACCCAGCATCGAATGAATGGCGAGTGTGGCTCCGCGCCGCGCGGGATCGGCGCTTCCGGCTGTGCCCGCGGTCAGGGAGGAGCTGTCGGCGGATATGATGAGGCCGTATGCCAGAAGGATGATCACGGCGAGCCAGTAAGACCGGGCACCGGCAAACGCCAGGATCGCTGCGCACGCCGCAGAAGCGATCATCGTCACGGTTATGAAGCGGCGCCGGCCAAAGCGGATCGAACCCTCGTTTCCGATCACGCTGGCAAAGGTTGCGATGATCCCAAGCGCGGTGAGGGCGGTTGTCGGCGAGACGAGCGTGCTTTCGGTGCCGGTGCGCGCAGCCACGAATGCCAGAAACGCAACGCCCCATCCCCTCAGCGCGTGAAATTCGAGTGTGTGAATGCAGTAGCCGATGGCATAGGCCATCGCTGATCTGTTCTTGAACACTGGCCGGAAATCGAAGTGACCTCCGGCGCGTACGATGTTCGGATCGCGGGCTTTGGCGGGCGGCACAGCCGCCACGACCAGGAGCCAGGCGCTCGCGGCGCTGATGGCGGCGACGAAGAAAGCGCCTTTCCATCCTGCAAGCCCATAAAGAAAGTCGGCGCATGCGAACGACAAGGCGCCCGAGATGCCCACGCTGGCCGCATGGCCTGCCGTGGCGCGCGACATGAGTTTTGGTTCGACATGGTCGGCGAGAAGCTTCAGCCCTGTCATATAGGTTCCGGCCCAGCCGATGCCGGTCAGCGCGCGGCACGCGAGCGCCGACCAAAAGCCGGATGCCGTGAGTGCGAAGAGCAGATGTCCGAGCACGGTCAGACCGACCCCAAGCAGATAAACCTGCCGCGGATCGAATCGGTCGGTTGCCGTCACCAAAACGGGAACCGCGAGCATATAAGCGAGGAAGAATATCGCCGTGATCCAACCGGCCTCGCCATAACTGAGCTGCCACTCCCGAAGCATCTCGGGCAGGAGGGCCGGCCAGAACGAGGCACCAATCTGAACCAGCACCTGCGCCGCGCAGACCAATGCAACCGCGCGCTTGCCGGAAGTGGGGGAAATCACGAAGAGGGCTCTATGTTTGTTTAGCTTCGGGGTTTTGTCTCACAAGCATAAGGCATCCGAGGGCGATGACGCACAACGCACTGGAGACAATGAGCGAAGCCTCGCCGATCCGATCTATGAGCAATCCGAAAAGAAGCGGCGCGACGGCCTGCGCGATGCGGGCGGGCGCGCCAAGCAGACCCAAGCGATAGCCGTAGTTCTTCGGGCCATAGATCGCGAGCGGCACCGTGCCGCGAGCAATGGTGAGAATGCCATTGCCGAACCCATGCAGCGCCGCGAATGCTAAGGCGGGCAAGCCGCTGCCGAGCACGCCAAGAACAATGGCCCCGATGGGATGCGTGCTGGTCGCAAGGCGCGCGGATAGAAGCGGATGCGCCCGGCCAAGAAAAGTCGCCTCAAGGATTCGCGCCACAACTTGCGCGGGGCCGATGAGCGCGCCGGCCGCGAGCGCTTCGCCCGGCGTTGCACCGCTTGCTTCGAGGAGCCGCGGCAAATGCGCGGCCATCGCTCCCGTGACCGTCCAGGCCAGCGCGAACGCCGCCGCCAACAACCACATGGTGCGATCCATGGGAATGTGCGGCTTGGCCTCATGCTCGCCTGTGCTTGCATGTTCGGCGCGAGGCAGAAGAAAGAGATTGATCGGCAGGCCAATGAGTAGGTGAGCGGCAGCCCATGCGAAACAGGTTTCGCGCCAGCCGAGCTCCGCCAATCCCCATGCGCTTAAGGGCCAGCCGATCGTACTTGCAAACCCGGCCAGCAGCGTAATGCCGGTGATAGAGGGACGCGCGGCCGAACCATAGATACGGCCCAAGGCCGCGAACGCAGCATCATAAAGCCCCATGCCCATGCCGAGGCCGAGCAGCAGCCAGGCGGCCCCGACAAGAATCATTGAATGCGCGAGCCCGAGCAGAGCAAGCCCGGCCGCAAGGATGATATTCGAGGCAGACAGCACGCCGCGCCCGCCGAAGCGGTCGATGGTCCTGCCAATGCGCGGCCCCAGCACGGCAGCCAGGAGCAGCGAGGCCGAAAACGCGCCGAACAGCCATGACGAAGGAATGCCGAGATCCTTGGCAATCGTGTCGCCAAGGATCGCCGGCAGATAGTAGCTCGAGGCCCAGGCCAGGGTTTGCGTTGAACCCAAGGCGAGGATGGTTGGAAGCCGCTCGGATACTTTTATCAAGTGCAGCAGGCCGCCTCTCTCGACTTCTCGGAAGCCGTGCAGCAACTTCCGGCGTCGGTTTTTGCGGGCGCCGTATCGCCGCAGCATCCGCTTTGTGTCGATGGCGCACCACGGGACAGGCTGCACACGCCCGTCTCCGGCAGTTCAAGCTCGACACGGCGTGCCGCCTCAACATCACCGGCGAGTTCAGCCGCGATCGAGCGCACTTGCTCATAGCCGGTGGCCATGAGGAAGGTCGGCGCGCGACCGTAGGATTTGATGCCCGCGACATAAAGGCCCGGCTCCGGATGGGCCAGTTCTTTTGCGCCATGAGGCCGCACGGTGCCGCAGCTGTGGACGTTTGGATCGATCAGCGGCGCCAGCACCGGCGGGCATTCGAGCGCGGGATCGAGGGACAGGCGAAGCTCGCGCAAGAAAGTGAGATCGGGCCGGAAACCCGTTGCAACGATCAACTCATCGACAACAAGGTTGCGGCCGCAGCAGGCCGAGCCCACGCCAAGGCGAAGCCCGTTGTCCGTCTCGGATAGATGCGACACACGGAAGCCGGTTTGAATCTCGATGCTTTTGGCGCGCACGGCGCTTTCGAGTTCCGCGCCGAGCTGTCCCCGTGCGGTAAGCTTGTCATTGGCCCCGCCGCCAAATGACTTCGCAGGATCATCGCCGCGGATCAGCCAAATCACGCGGGTTTGCGGTGCCGCGGCGCGAAGCCGAATGAGATCGAGCAGGGTGCCCGCCGCCGAATGGCCGGCGCCGAGAACCGCAACAGTCTTGCCTTCATAGCGTGCGCGGTCGCGCCCCAGCACATCGGGCATGCCGTAACCGATCCGCGCGCCGGCCACGTCTTCGCCGATGGCTTTCAAACCATTGGCGCCTGCGGGATTGGGTGAATGCCAGGTGCCCGAGGCATCGATCACGGCCCGCGCCAGCACCGACTTCATGCCGGCGCCATTGCGATAGCGGAGTTCGAAGGGCGCGCTTTCGCGGCCGGCGCTCTTCACCTTGTCGAAGCCGACACGGCTGATATCCAGCACGCGGCTTGATGTGCGGATGCGATCGCGCAAGACCGTCTTCGTGGCGAGAGGGGCAAGATAGTGATCGACGAGTTCGCCGCCTGTCGGATAGTGGTCCGGGTCAGGGCTATTCCATCCCGTGGGTTCGAGCAGGCGCCGAGCGGCCTTGTCGATATTGTAGCTCCACGGCGAGAAGAGCGGCACATGCGACCACTGGCGCACGGCGCTTGCCGCTTCCTCGCCCGCTTCGAGAACAAGGGGCTCGATGCCGCGTTCAAGAAGATGGCTTGCCGCGGCAAGGCCGACCGGGCCCGCGCCGATCACCGCGACGGGAAGTTGATTGTCCATGCTGTCCTCCTACGGTATTTCTAGAATTTTGGAAAGATGAGCTAAATTTTTTTACGCCGCTGATTTGCTCCCGCATGCCGCCTTCGCATCCAGGCAGCATTCGTCCGAAAGGAAGCCAAGTAGTTCGCGCATTGCCGGATATTGCGCACGGCAGATCAAGGTCGTTGCTTGACGTTCCTGAGCGACGAGGCCAACCACGATGAGCTGGCGCAGATGATGCGAGAGCGTGGAGCCGGGAACTTTCAGCTTGTCCTGCAGCCGGCCCACCGGCAGGCCGCCATGCCCGGCGCGCACCAGAGTCCGATAGACCTGCAACCGGGTCGGGTTGCCCAAGGCCTCAAGCTGCTTGGCTGCTATTTCGAGTTTCATGGAAATACGAATAGGGCGGCGGGTCGGCCCGGTCAAGGCTTATTTCCAAAATGTTCGAAATAGCCCCGGAAGGCTACTGGTGCCGCCAAACCTTCACCGCCGATACCAGAAGGATCAGCGCCAGCAGCGGCAACAGAACCGCCGTTGGAATGACCCCCAGCAGTAGTCCGCCGATGAAGGTTCCGACCATCGAACCGACGGCCATGACCAACAAAAACCTTCCGTTCTGCCGCAGCACGGAGAAGCTTTGATCCCGGCTGTATCGCGCAATGCCGACCAGCATGGTTGGAAGACTCACAGCAAGCGAAAGGCTACCGGCCAACTTTATGTCTGCGCCAAACAGCAAGATCAGCGTCGGAATGAGAAATTCGCCACCGGCCACGCCAAGCAGAGACGCTATGACGCCAATGATGAAGCCGGCGACGATCCCGGCGACGATCTGTGACCAACCGGCGAAGGGCGGGCTGGACATCGTTGCGTCGTGGGCGAACAACAGCACGCCGGCGATCACCACCAGCAGCACCGCGATCACGCGATACAGCGTTTCGGATTTCAGTCGCGTGGCCCACGCGGCTCCCGCATAGGCGCCAAGCAGGCTACCGGCCAACAGATTGACAATGATCGGCCAATGCGAAGCGACCTCGGCGAAAGGCACGCTTGCCGCCCGGAAGGGCAATGCGGTGGCGACGACGACCAAGCTGGTCGCCTTGTTCAAGATGACGGCTTCGAGGCCGCGAAACCGGAACAGGCTGATAAGCAACGGCAGGCGAAATTCTGCACCGCCAAGGCCGATGAGGCCGCCAAGGGTGCCGATGAGCGCGCCGCTTCCAAAGGCGGCGGCCGGATTTCGCGTTGACATGGTGCACGACAATGTTCGGGCGCACGAGCGCCTCGATGGGACCGAAGCCCGTTTCCCGTCGTGCCGGGGTTCTGCACGGCCTGCTTACGGCTGGTCGTGGGGCACGGGGAGGATACAACTCTTAACGGGAAAATACAGCCTGACGATCGGAACCGATGACATCCCCGGGCATCGGCTACACGTGTGGTAAGGTCCGAATCACGATGCTTCGCAAGAAAGCCGCCGTTGCCGCACTCGCGGCGCTCGCTCAGGAAGTCCGCCTCGATATCGTGCGTGCCTTGGTCCGTTCAGGCGACACGCCAATATCGGCCGGGGCGCTGGCTGAGGCTGTTGGCACCTCGCCATCCAATCTCTCATTCCATCTCAAAGAACTGGAAAGCGCAGGCCTCATCCAATCGGAGAGGCAATCGCGCTCTATCCTCTACCGCATCAACCCTGAGAACATGGACGCGCTGATGGCGTTTCTGCGCGATCATTGTTGCGCCAAGTAGCGCCAGACCTATTTGACGCGGCGGCCTTGCGCGTCGATGAGGAGTTCACCGTCTTCCTTGCTAAGAGGCCCAGCCGGCAGCCGTTCCAGCAAATCGAGAACCACCTCGCTCGGCCGGCAAAGCCTTACGCCTTTCGGGCTGCACACGATGGGTCTGTTCACCAGAATAGGATGAACGAGCATCGCTGCGAGAATGTCCCGATCTTCGACACCATTCTCCAGCAATCCGAGTTCCGCGGCTGGAGATCCGCGTTCGCGCAATGCGGTGCGCGGTGTGAGATTGGCAGCCGCAAAGAGTCCGAGTAATTGCGGTTCAGTCCAGCCTGTCTTGAGATATTCGATGACTGTTGGAATCTCGCCGCTCGCTTTGATAATCGCGAGTACGTTGCGCGAGGTGCCGCAGTTGGGATTGTGATAAATCGTGAGCTCGGTCATCGCTCATTTCCTGGGTGACGCGAACGGTGCTGGCCAAAACCATGCACGATCAGCCCAATGATGAGCATGAGGCATCCACCGCTGGCAACTCCCGTGAGTCCCTGAAGAATGACGTTATCAACCGCGCCGACCTCATTGAGGCTTCCTGATGCCGTCACCATCGTGACCGCAAATTGTTGCAGAAAATAACCACTGAGTGCGCCCGCAATCGCGCCAGTGAGCGTATGGCCAATGAATCCGAAGTGATGCTCGTGCGCGGCTGTCGCCGTTGCATGGGCGCCGAGGATGCCCATCACGAGCTGAATAATCAGGTTCGTCAGCGTCCATGTCATCGGGCTGGCTTCCCGCGCCAAAAGGAAATCAAGATATGCGCCACCAACGCGCGGCTCAGTTCATCGTCGCCGCGAACTGGGCCTTCCAGTAGCTTTCCACTTGGTTCACGAGCGGCTGAGGCAGCGGCACGTAATCGAGCGCAGTTGCTTGCGCCTGGCCCTTTTCAAGAGCCCACCGGAAAAACGCGAAGGCAGCCTTCGCCCGGGCGGCGTCCTTCGGCGTCTTGTGCATCAGAATGAACGACGTGGCCGCGACGGGATAGGCCTCATCGCCAGGCGCATCGGTCATGACGAGATAAAAGTCTTTCGCGTTGGCCCAGTCCGCGCTTGCGGCCGCAGCCTGGAAGCTCGCTGCGTCGGGCCTTACGAACTTGCCTGATTTGTTCTGCACCAAGGCGAAGGTCGATTTGTTCTGAAGCACGTAGGCGTATTCGACGTACCCGATTGCGTTCTTGGTCTGATTGACGAAAGCGGTCACGCCTTCATTGCCTTTGCCACCGGCACCGACCGGCCACTCGACCGCCGTGCCTTCACCGATCTTATCGCGCCATTCGGGGCTCGCCTTCGCGAGGTAGTTGGTCCAGTTGAACGTCGTGCCCGAGCCGTCTGAACGGTGCACGACCGTGATGGATGCTGCTGGCAGTTTGACCTCGGGATTGAGCTTCGCAATCGCCGGATCGTTCCAGGTTTTGATCTTGCCGAGAAAAATGTCAGCCAGCACCGGACCTGTAAATTTCATCTCGCCGGGCTTCACGCCCTCGATGTTGACCACAGGCACTATGCCACCCACGACCAAAGGAAATTGGCCGAGGCCCGTCTTTAGAAGTTCTTCCGGCTTCAATGGCGCGTCAGAAGCACCGAAATCTACCGTCCCGCCTTTGATCTGAGTGATGCCCGCACCCGAACCGATGGACTGGTACTGCACGTGAGTGCCATTTACAGCCGCGTAGTCGGCGGACCACTTCGTTAGAATCGGAAAAACGAAAGTGGAGCCCGCGCCTGTAATTTCGGCGGCGACCGCCGCAGGCTGACCTAATCCCAAGCCAACAAGTATGGCCGCTGCAGCTAGGACGCGGGTCTTGCGCATCGTAAGGGTCTCCTTGTATAAAACTTCTATATGTCGGGACATACCGACATATGTCATAGATTTGTGACAATGGGATGATACGAACGGGTCCTCTCGCAAAATTTCGCGCCTTTCAGGATGAGGCGCCCGCCAGGTCTGGAACTATGGACGAGACGATTGCCATCGACGGGTTAGGCTCACTCGCGCAGCCAACCCGGCTTGCGGTTTTCCGAAAGCTCCTTGCTGCGCATCCCGGCACGGTGCCGGCGGGCGAATTGGCGCGGTACTGCGATGTGCCGCACAACACCATGTCCACGCATCTTAACGTGTTGAGCCGCGCCGGGCTCGTTGAAGCGGAGCGCGACGGCCGCAGCATGAACTATCGCGCCGATCTCAAAGCCTTTCGCGGGCTCGTGAAGTTTCTCACCAGCGATTGCTGCAACGGGCGGCCCGAACTCTGCGGCGATATCGCGAAGCTCGTTCCTGATTCCGAGGATCAACCACGAGGCAAGCAGGTCATGACGCCCGCCTTCAATGTGCTGTTTCTGTGTACGCATAATTCGGCGCGGTCGATCATGGCCGAAGCGCTGCTCGAAAAGATCGGCAAGGGAAGATTTCATGCTTATTCGGCCGGGTCCGATCCCGCGATCAAGCCCATGCCGGATGTCATCAAGCGGTTAGAAGCGCTGGGGCATGATGTCAGCAAGCTCCGCTGCAAATCCTGGAATGAATTCACAGGACCCAGCGCGCCGCGCATGGATTTCGTCATCGCGCTCTGTGACACGCCGCAAGGCCAAGCCTGCCCGGATCTTGGCGAGAAGTTTGTCACCGGCGCCTGGCCCTTGCCCGACCCCGCCGACTTCAAGGGGTCACCGACCGAGCGCACAACGCTGCTCAATGAGCTTTACGCGATGGTTCGCCGCCGCATTGAAATCTTCACGAGCCTGCCCTTTGCCACGCTCGACAAGATGGCGCTCAAAGCGCGGCTCGACGAAATCGGCGATACCGCGAAAACCGCACCCTAACGGAGCACGTGCATGGCAGTTGGCATCAATGGGATGGGCCGCATCGGCCGCTTGGCGATGCGCGCGGCTCTGGGCGGCATGCACCGGCCGGGCAGCGATCCGCGCCACACCAACCGCCTCGATATCGCCCATGTCAACGAGCTGAAAGGCGGCGCCGCGGCGACCGCGCATCTCCTGGAATTCGACAGCATTCATGGCCGCTGGCATGGCTCGTTTGGCGTCGAGGACGACAAGGCGATCATCGTCGATAACAAGCGGTTCGGCTTCAGCGCCGCGGCTTCGCCCGGCGACGTGCCGTGGGGCGATCTCGGCTGCGATATCGTGCTCGAATGCACCGGCAAGTTTCTGAAGCCCGATCAGTTGCAGCCTTACTTCGACCGCGGCGTGAAGAAGGTGATTGTCGCGGCGCCGGTGAAGGATGCCGCCGCGCTCAATATCGTGGTTGGCGTCAATGATCAGCTTTACGATCCCAAAGAGCACCGGCTGCTGACGGCGGCCTCGTGCACCACGAATTGTCTGGCGCCGGTGGTTAAGGTTGTGCATGAGGCGCTTGGCATCAAGCACGGTCAGATCACCACCATCCACAATCCGACCAACACGAATGTGGTGGTGGATGCGCCGCACAAGGATTTGCGGCGTGCGCGCTCGGCCATGTTGTCGATGCAGCCCACCACCACCGGTAGCGCCACCGCCATCGCGCTCATCTATCCCGAGCTCAAGGGCAAGCTGAATGGCCACGCCGTGCGCGTCCCGGTCCTCAATGCCAGCCTTACCGATTGCGTGTTTGAGCTTGAGCGCCCGACCACGCCCGAGGAAGTAAATACGCTTTTCGCCAAAGCCGCCGCCGGTCCCTTGGCCGGCATTCTTGGCTTTGAAGTGCGCCCGCTGGTCTCGAGCGATTACAACAATGACACGCGCAGCTCGATCGTCGATGCGCAAAGCACCATGGTCACCGACGGCACGCTCTTGAAGGTCTATTCCTGGTACGACAACGAGGTCGGCTATGCCTGCCGCATGGTCGATCTTGCGAATATCGTCATCGATGCAGGAGTGTGATCGGCATGCTGCGTAACTACGCCATCGTCACAGCATCCTACTGGGGCTTTACGCTGGTCGACGGCGCGTTGCGTATGCTGGTGCTGCTGCATTTCTTCCATCTCGGCTATACGCCCTTCACCCTGGCCTTTCTTTTCCTCTTGTATGAAGCGGCAGGCATCGCCGCCAATCTCGGGGGAGGGTGGCTGGCCGCACGCTTTGGCATTCCGCGCATGCTCGCCACGGGGCAGGTGCTTCAGATCGCCGGTCTTCTCATGCTCTCCGCCCTCGATCCGCAATGGAGCGCGGCCATGGCGGTGGCTTGGGTCGTGGCCGCGCAAGGCGTCGCCGGCGTCGCCAAGGACGTGACTAAGACCGCCTCGAAATCCGCGATCAAGGCGACTTCTTCTGAAGGGGCCGGCCAGTTGTTCCGCTGGGTCGCGTGGTTCACTGGCTCGAAGAACGCCATGAAGGGCATCGGCTTCTTCCTCGGCGGCTTGCTCTTGGAGGTGGCCGGTTTCCAGTACGCTCTCTGGCTGATGGCGGCGTTCCTTGCGGTGATCCTGATTGCGGGCCTGCTGTCGCTGCCGCCCCAGCTCGGCAAAGCCAAATCCTCGAAATCGATCAAGGAGCTCTTCGCCAAATCCGCAGGCGTCAATCTCCTGGCCGCGGCGCGCATCTTTATGTTTGGCGCCCGTGATGTGTGGTTCGTGGTAGGGCTGCCCGTGTTCCTCTACGCAGCGGGCTGGCGCTTTCTTGAGGTAGGCGGCTTTCTCGCGCTCTGGACCATCGCGTATGGCGTGATCCAAGCGATTGCACCCATGTTGGTAACGCGAAGCGCAGACGGCCTCTCGCGGGAAGTGCCCGGCGCGCGCCTTTGGGGCGGCATCCTTGCCGTCATTCCGATCCTTCTCGCGATCGCCATGCAGGTACCGGGCGTGCCGCATCTCGATTGGGTGGTCGTCGCGGGCTTGGCTTTGTTTGGTTTGCCCTTCGCTGTGAATTCGTCTCTGCACTCGTACCTGATCCTCGCCTATGCCGGTTCGGAAAAGGCCGCCGAGGATGTTGGCTTTTACTACGCAGCCAATGCGGCGGGCCGTCTTCTCGGCATCCTCCTATCTGGACTTCTCTATCAACTGGGCGGAATCACCTTCTGCCTCGCGGGCTCCGCCGCGATGCTCCTCCTTTGCTGGCTTCTGACCTTCCTCTTGCCCATCACCACGGGCGCCACACAGCCCCGCGCGCGCCAGCAGGTGGCATAGGCAACCTCCCACCGCACACTTTCCGATTGGAGTTTTCGTTGTCCCTCTTCGAGCGTTACCTGACCCTTTGGGTCTTCCTTTGCATTGTCGTTGGCATCGCCCTCGGACATTTCTTTCCGTCCGTGTTCCAGCTCATCGGCGCGGCCGAAATCGCCAAGGTCAATCTGCCCGTCGCGGTGCTCATCTGGCTGATGATCATCCCGATGCTTGTGAAGATCGATTTCGCCGCCCTTTCGGGGGTGAAGGAGCATTGGCGCGGGATCGGCGTTACGCTGTTCATCAACTGGGCCGTCAAGCCGTTCTCGATGGCGCTCCTTGGATGGCTGTTCATTGGCTGGCTGTTCCGGCCCTATCTTCCCGCCGCGCAAATCGATAGCTACATCGCGGGCCTCATTCTGCTCGCTGCCGCTCCCTGTACGGCGATGGTGTTTGTCTGGAGCCACCTCACCGAGGGCGAGCCGCATTTCACCTTGAGCCAGGTGGCGCTCAACGACGTGATCATGGTGTTTGCCTTCGCGCCGATTGTAGGACTGTTGCTCGGGCTTTCCGCGATTACCGTGCCATGGGAAACCCTCACACTGTCTGTGGGCCTCTACATAGTCGTGCCGGTGATTCTCGCGCAGATTATCCGGAGGCTTGCCCTCGCGAAGGGAGCAGAGGCGCTGCAAAATCTTCTTTCCACCCTGCAGCCCGTATCGCTCGTTGCGTTGCTCGCCACGCTGATCCTGCTGTTCGGGTTTCAGGGCGAGCAAATCCTCTCCCAGCCACTCATCATTGCCATGCTGGCGGTGCCGATCCTCATTCAGGTCTATTTCAATTCTGGTCTCGCTTATCTCCTCAACCGCGCCGCGGGAGAGGCGCACTGCGTGGCAGGGCCTTCGGCGCTGATCGGTGCGAGCAATTTTTTCGAGCTGGCAGTGGCGGCGGCGATTAGCCTGTTTGGCTTCAACTCAGGGGCGGCGCTCGCCACCGTCGTCGGTGTGTTGATTGAGGTGCCGGTGATGCTGTCGGTCGTGAAGGTCGTCAACAGCACCAAGCGCTGGTACGAAGCTTAAGGCCTCCGCCAGCAGGTCTGACCGGACAAACGAAAGGTCGTCGCCTATTGCGGGGTTGGCGCGCCCTTGCACGCCCCAACGATCGCAAATGAGCAGCCGCGCTAGAGCCGGTCGCGGCAGATGAGACGAGCTACGGGCGTCCGCAACAGTCTCCCGCGCTCGTGGTGACGTGTGCTTTGGGATGCGCGAGGGTTTCCAGGATCAGGCATTCCGACACGATGCCTTGTCCGCAGCGTGTGATCATCTGCTCAAGCGTTGCGCGGTGGGCGACGAGCTCCGCGATGCGCCGATCGACTTCCGCAACGTGACGCCGCGCGATGCGATCGGCCTCCGCGCATGACTGATTGGGCTTGGTGCTAATGGCAAGCAGCTCGCGGATCGCATCCACCTCGAATCCCAACGTCCTGGCATGCCGGATGAAGGCAAGCCGCGCAACGGCCTCAGGGGTGTAGCGCCGTTGCTTTCCGCCTGTTCGAGGCGGCACAGGCAGCAAGCCAATTTGCTCGTAGTAGCGGATGGTTGGAACCTTGACCCCGGTTTGCCGGGCCAGCGCGCCGATGGAGATCTCTCTCATTTTGCTTGAACCTCTAGTCACTAGAGGTTGTACCTTTCTTTCGAGCTTGCTGGAAGGACTCCCGATGGCCGAGCCGAACTGCACAAAAGAAGATTGCTGCGCCCCGCCGCCGCTACGGTTTCCGGGTTCTCCGAGCGTGGCACCGTCGGTTCCGGATGCCTGCTGTTCGGGTGGGGTCCCAGTTTTCGATGGCGTCGACCCTCGCTACAAGCGAGTGCTTTGGATCGTCATCGGCATTAACGGCGCGATGTTCCTGGCGGAGATGATCGCGGGTGAATTCGCAGGATCGCAGGCGTTGAAGGCTGACGCGCTCGATTTCCTGGCGGACACCGTGACCTACGGGCTGAGCCTTGCCGTGATCGGCGCAAGCCTTCGCGCACGCGCCACGGCAGCGATGTTCAAGGGTCTCTCCCTTTTTGTCATGGCGCTGTGGGTGACGGGATCAACTGTTTACAGCGTACTTATACTAAACGTGCCCCGCGCCGAGCTGATGGGTAGCATCGGGCTGCTCGCGCTTGCGGCCAATGTTGCGTCCGTGCTGCTGCTAATGCGTTACAAAGATGGTGACGCCAACGTACGGTCAGTGTGGCTCTGCTCGCGCAATGACGCCATCGGAAATGTCGTTGTGATGCTGGCGGCCGCCGCGGTCTGGGCAACATCATCGGCTTGGCCGGACTTGGCCGTCGCCGGGATCATGGGATCAATTTTCCTCCTCTCTTCCGTTCAAATTCTTCGGCAGGCCTGGACGGAGTATCGCGGCGATGCGCGTTCGACGCGCGCGCCCGGCTTGAACGTTGGGTTAAATTCAACGCAAGCGACGAGGCTGTCATCCCGCGATAGGTAGCGCTTGCTCGGGACAGGCGCAGGCCCGCCGCGGGATGGAGCCGGTCACACGGGTTCGGCGACAGGGGCCAAACGCGGCGTCCGGATCGAAAGGCCTTTGACCAGCCCGTAGATCGCCGGGATCACCACCAGCGTCAACAAGGTGGACGACACCATGCCGCCAATCATCGGCACCGCGATGCGCTGCATGACTTCCGAGCCGGTTCCGGTGCTCCACATGATCGGCAGCAAACCCGCCATGATGGCGACGACAGTCATCATCTTGGGCCGCACGCGGTCGACGGCGCCGGACATGATGGCGGCGTGCAGGTCAGTGCGCGTGAACATCCTGCCTTCGGCCGTGCATTTCCGCTGCGCTTCGGCCAAGGCATGGTCGAGGTAGATCAGCATGACCACGCCGGTTTCAGCCGCGACACCCGCGAGCGCGATGAATCCCACCGCAACTGCGACCGACAGGTTGAAGCCGAGATACCAAAGCAGCCATAAGCCGCCGACCAGCGAAAACGGCAGCGACAGCATGACAATCAAGGTCTCGGTCAGCGCGCGGAAATTCAGATACAGCAACAGGAATATGATGAGCAGCGTGACCGGCACGACCACCTTCAACCGTTCCTCTGCGCGCTGGAGATATTCAAACTGTCCGCTCCAGGTCACATAGTAGCCAGGCGGAAGCTTCACGCTGGCGGCGACGGTCTTTTGGGCCTCGGCGACATAGCCGCCCAAATCCCGGTCGCGGATGTCGACGAAGATGTAAGCCGCGAGCTGGCCATTCTCCGTGCGGATGGTCGTTGGCCCGCGCGTCAGCTTGATTGAAGCCACATCTCCCAATGGAACCGCGCCGCCATCGGGCAGCGGAACCATTACATCACTTGCGATCGATTGCGGGTTGCTCCGCAGATCGCGCGGATAGCGCATGTTGACGGTGTAGCGCTCGCGGCCTTCCACCGTGGTCGTGATGGCGTTACCGCCGAGGGCGGTCGCAATCACATCTTGGACATCACCCATCATCAGCCCGTAGCGCGCGAGGCTTTCGCGGCTGGGGACGATGTCGAGATAGTACCCGCCGATGATCCGCTCAGCATAAGCGCTGGAGGTGCCGGGCACGTTTTTGAGGGCCTGTTCGATTTGCCGGGCGACCCGCTCCATCTCAGCCAGGTCGGTGCCAAACACCTTCACCCCGACCGGGGTGCGGATGCCGGTGGAGAGCATGTCGATCCGCGCCTTGATCGGCATGGTCCAGGCGTTCGAGACGCCGGGGAACTGCAAAGCCTTGTCCATCTCGGCGATCAGTGCATCAACGGTGAGGCCCGCTCGCCACTGGTCCTTAGGCTTGAGATTGATGACGGTCTCATACATCTCGGTTGGCGCCGGGTCGGTTGCGGTCGAGGCGCGGCCCGCCTTGCCGTAGACCGACTCCACCTCGGGGAAGGTCTTGATGATGCGGTCCTGCATCTGCAACAGCTCAGCCGCCTTGGTAACCGAAATCCCGGGGAGGGTCGTCGGCATGTAGAACAGCGTGCCCTCGTTCATGTTGGGCATGAATTCGGTGCCGAGGCGGCTCGCGGGCCACAGGGTAATGGCCAGCACGGCGAGCGCGATGATGATCGTCGGCAGCTTGGCCTTGAGCACGAGGGAGATCACCGGCCGATAAAGCCAGATCAGGAAGCGGTTCAGCGGGTTCTTGTGCTCGGGGATGATGCGGCCCCGGACGAAGATAACCATCAGCGCCGGCACCAGCGTCACCGACAGGATGGCGCCTGCCGCCATCGAAAACGTCTTGGTGAAGGCCAGTGGGCTGAACATCCGCCCTTCCTGCGCTTCAAGCGTGAAGATCGGCAGAAATGATACCGTGATGATGAGCAGGCTAAAGAACAGCGCGGGACCGACCTCGCTTGCGGCTTCGATCAAAATTTCCAAGCGCGGCTTGCCGTGCTCGGCGCGCTCGAGGTGCTTATGGGCGTTCTCGATCATCACGATGGCGGCATCCACCATCGCCCCTATCGCAATCGCGATCCCGCCCAGGCTCATGATGTTGGAGCCCAGGCCCAGCAGTTTCATGGCACCGAAAGCCATCAGCACGCCGACGGGCAGCATGAGGATGGCGACCATGGCACTGCGCACATGCAGGAGGAAAATGATACAGACCAAAGCTACGATCACGCTTTCCTCGAACAGTGTTTGGCGTAACGTGGCAATGGCCGCGTGGATAAGCGTCGAGCGGTCATAGACCGCGCGGACCTCCACGCCCTTTGGGAGGCTGCCTGCCAGCTCGCGCAAACGCTTTTTGACGCCATCGATGACGTCCAGCGCGTTCGAACCGAACCGTTGCAATACGATGCCACTGGCAACCTCGCCGACGCCATCGAGCTCGGTGAGGCCCCTGCGTTCATCCGGCCCCAACTCGACCCGCGCCACGTCTTTCAAGAGCACAGGGGTGCCGCCATCGTTTTTAAGCACGATGGCCTGAAGATCCGGAATGCCCTTGAGATATCCGCGCCCGCGCACCACGAACTCAAATTCCGATAGCTCGACCGTCCGGCCGCCAACATCCATGTTGCTGGCGCGAATGGCATCGCGGACTTTCGACAGCGGAATGCCGAGATTGCGCAGACGTTGTGCGTCGATAACGACGTTGTATTGCTTGACGAAGCCGCCGACGCTGGCGACTTCCGCTACACCCTCGGCCTTGGCTAGCCCGTAACGGATGTACCAATCCTGCAACGAGCGCAGCTCGGCCAGCGAGTGCTCCTTCGACAACAGCACGTATTGATAAACCCAACCGACGCCGGTTGCGTCGGGGCCGAGGGTTGGGGTTACGCCGTTCGGCAATCGCGTGGCGGCTGCGTTGAGGTATTCGAGGACACGCGAGCGCGCCCAATAGATGTCCGTGCCATCTTCGAAGATGACGTAGACGAACGACACTCCAAAGTAAGAGAAACCGCGAACGACCTTCGATTTGGGAACCGTGAGCATCGCGGTCGTTAGCGGGTAGGTGACCTGGTCTTCCACCACTTGCGGCGCTTGACCCGGATATTCCGTGTAAACGATGACCTGCGTATCCGAGAGATCTGGAATGGCATCGAGCGGTAAGTGAAGGATGGCGTAAAGCCCGCCGGCGACGACGAACACGGTGCCGATCAGCACCAGCATGAGGTTGCGAGCGGATGCGCCGATGAGGCGGGCGATCATGGTTGTGCTCCCGCGGAGAGACCCTTGAGTGCGGCCTTGAGGTTGCTTTCGGCGTCGATCAGGAAATTGGCGGAGGTGACGACGTTGTCGCCTTCGGCCACGCCATCATTGATTTCGACGTAGCCCGAGCCACGGCGCCCGAGTTGCACCGGGCGAGGCTCGAAGCGGCCTTCACCCTTGTCAACAATCACCAACTGGCGGTCGCCGCTATCGATGACAGCGCTATCGGGTACAGCGATGACACTCTCGTCGCTGCCGGTGTTGATTTCGGCTTCGGCGTACATGTCCTGGCGCAGCAGCAGCCCATCGTTTGGAAGCTCAATGCGCACGCGTACCGTGCGTGTGGCTGGATTGAGCATGGGATAGATCAAGGCCACTTTTCCGGAAAAGGTCCGCTTAGGAAAACTGCGGACGCGCAGGGTCACCGGTTGGCCCTCGGCTACGGCCCCTAAGTCGCGTTCGGACACATCCACCAACGCCCACACCGTGGATAGATCGGCCAGGCGGAACAGCACATCGCCGGGCTTGACGCGCATGCCGTCGCTGACATTGCGTTCGAGAATGACGCCGTCGCGCGGCGCTGACCACGTAAAGGTTAGCGGCACTTTTCGGGTGCGCTCGATCTCGGCGAGATATTCGGGTGGGACGTTCTGGTTCAAGATGCGCTGGCGTCCGCCTTGAGGCATTGACCCGCTGTCCTTGAATCCCATCGTCCCGACATAATCGGCGGCCGCAGCTGCAATCGTCGGGCTGTAAACCCGCATCAAAGCGTCGCCTTTGCGAACCTCGCTGCCGGTGGTGACATTCGACACGGTGTCGATGAAGGCTTCCGACCGCAGGGCGATGACCGCAATCCGGCGCTCGTCGAGTTGGATGGTGCCGGGCGCGCGGACAGGTTCAACGATGACCCGGCGTTCGGCGGGTTCGGACTTCACGCCGATGCGTTGCTGCTTGCCCGATGAAATTTTAACGGAGCTGCCGTCATCGTCCTCGCCTTCGTAGACAGGGATGTAGTCCATCCCCATCGAATCCTTCTTCGGCGTTGATGAGACGTCCGGCAATCCCATGGGATTGCGGTAATAGAGAATCTTCTTGCCCATCTCAGGGGCGGCGGCCGCCGTGCTGGCTGGCGTGTCGAAGCTGATATCTTCGCTGGCATGCACGGCGCGATAGGGCCGCCCATCCGCTGCCTGCCTGGGCTCGCTCGAATAAGCCGGCTTGCCGTCGGGGTCCTGGTAATAGATCACCGGGCCGGTTGCGGTTTCAGCCAAGGCGGGCGTGGTGATCGGCGCCGTAAGACCGGTGCCATAACGAACAGCCCAATAGGCTCCACTCCCCACCGCCACGAAGGCGGTGAGGATCAGGAGCACCCAAGCTCGGCGCGTCATGGGATTGCCTTGATGACCAGCTTGCTCTGGACCGTGCCGGTCTCGCCCTGGACCTTGGCGCCGAGCGAAAGTTGCCAGCGACCTTGCATCGAGAGGTTGGTCTTGAAGCTGTAGGTGCCGGGCGTTGTTGACGGCAATTGCTCGATCGGCGCTTGCATCTCCGCCATGGCGTCGGGCGCCATGTCGATGCGCTTGGCGATGATCACCGCGTCGGGCACGTCCTTGCCGGTCTTCTTGTTGATCAGGCGCACAGCGACAACGGCGCCATCGCCTTTCTTCACTTCGGCTTTCACGAGTTGGAATTCAAAGTCCTTCACATCGGCAAGCGTTGGCGATGCGATGGCCATCAAAGCCAATCCAGCCAGCACGAGCGCAGCGCCCGTAGTCTTGAAGTTGTTCATGATTCACGTTTCCTAGGTTCGGTTCAGTGAAGCTGCGCACGAGCGACACTGCTCGCAGCGAGCCACGCGCATGCAACCGCCCGCGCATGCGGGCGGCTTCACTGGCAAAAGCCAGCGCTGAACCTAGGCTTTGGGAGGTCTTGGGGGTGGCGCTTGCGACAAGGAATCCAAGATCCTGTCGTTGCGCAACGTAACGGCGCTGGCCCGCGTAACCGGCACGGAAAATCCATAGCTGGGCAACGTGGAGTGGAGTGACGCCACGCAGGCCGCCATCAACGGGCAGTTCTTGGCGCAGTCGTTCTGCTGGTCTTGCGGGCAGCAAGGCATGCCGTCCAGCATCACCATTGCGTCATCGCCGGTCATCTCGGCGGGATTGCTCATGGCGCCTTGCGAGTCCGCAGCCACGGCCATCACAGGGGTGACGACCGGAGCCAGCACCAAGCCAACGATGGCAAGCGCGGCAAGAAAGCGACGGATGGTTGCCCAAGGACTCATGCGTGTGCTTTAGCACATCGAATGGAGGCCGTTAAGCGACGGCCTCAGAAACCGTGCCACGCGGCCACCATATGTCGCTGCAATCTCAGGCACTTAAAGTCTTAACCAACTTGTGATGTCAGCTGCGGTCACTGCCTGAGCTGAACTTCTTTGAAGTCGCGGTAGGGGCGATCCGCCTCTTTGGATTCAATTCACATGCCCGCTCGCGGCGGTCGTTGGCATTCTTATCGAGGTTACGCCGACGCTTTCGGTAGTGAAGATCATCAATTACACACTTAAATGGTATGAAGCACTAGCGGATGCTCGTGGCTAAGCTAGGCCACGCCCATCCTTCCCAATGTCTACTCGGAACAAACGATCCCTACGTCGACACCCACGGTCTCCTTCAAATAAGTGAGCGCAGCCGCGAGCACGACCGACTGAGCTGCTGTCTTGCCTTTCTTGGAAAGTCCGGGTTGCACAATCACGATGTCGGCTTGCACCGGCCGGAAACGATTGAGCTTCACGAGCCGATTAAGATCGGAAACATTGCCCTTTAAGAACCGGCTCGGGCGGCCGCCTGTTTTCAAGGCTTCGTTGCGCGCTTTTAAGTGCTGGCAAAGTTGCGGAAATTTGCCAATCCAGCGGGCGGATCGAACCGCTTGAGAGCTGACTTCCACCACATCCTTTACCCGTTCGCCACTTTCGGCGCCGCCCGAAAACTTGCAATGAACCAGCGCTACCCGAACGACTTTTTCCTCCTCCTTGATGCAGACCAGGTCGGCAGCTTCGCCGCTTGCATCGTCGTCAAACACCACATCGAAATCATTGGCGATGTACTGTTGGGCTGCATGCCACTGAATTGAATCGGTTCGCGATACGCCATCCTTCCACATCGATTCCTTGCTTATGTCGATCCCCTTCCACGACCAGGGCTCGAAGCGTTCTTCCGAAATCTTGAGCTCATACGGAGTCTGAGGGACGATATGAAGGTTTGCATCAAGCTCGGATAAATCGACAAAGCGAAAGAGCGGAGGGTAGCTGGAGAAGTATTCGGCCAGCGGCATCTGCAGCTTTCCGATCGTTACTGTCACTTTTTTGCCGGCTGTTTGTTCAACCCTGAATTCGTCCGTACCGCCCAACCGAAAGCGGAAGCTGGCGTAACGACCAGCGGTGGCTTCGAGCAGCTCGAAATCTATGGCGTTGGCTGGCCGCTCCACCCCTATGACCGCCAGTTCGAACGTCGTTTGTGAGCGCTCTTCGGTTGCGGTGCTGAAGACGATGCGTTCTTCGGCTTGCCGCAACATCTCCACGGGCCATTCGATGCTAAGGATCTCGAGGTCAGGGAGGGTGGTCACGACGGTCGGAAGGAGCACGTTGTCGATCAGTTTTGCAGTCTCGATCGTAGGGTCACGCAGCTTATCGCCGACGCCTTCGCACCAGTCGTTGAAGCGTGGAATGCTGCCGCGCTCGCGCGACCAGACCCGTCCCTTGACCGAACATCCCACGGTGATTTGCTTGCCTCCCTCCCAACCCATGCCGCTAAGCATGGCCTTTACCGAGCCGCTCTTCTCGGCAAGACCAAGGGCGCTGACGACCTCGGCGCCAGAGTAGGAGGCATAAGAGAGATTGCGCCGGCCGTGTTTCTTGACGCCGACGTTCTGGAAGATGAGGCGGTTTATCCTCCCCATGGCTCGAAAGACCGCATCGCCTTCAAGGATTTTCGAAGCGCCCACTGCTTTTGCCAGCGCTTCAAAACGTGAATCTTTGTCCGTGCATGACAGATAGAGAAGTTTCTGTTTTGGGTCGTAATGCAGGATGAAAAGAGCCCATGAACGATCACGCACGCCTTTGGACCGGCTCCACTCGACGGAAGGTTCACTCCGGGTCACGAAGAACAGGGTGTTTGATTTGGCATGCAGCCAAACGCGGTAAGGCGTCATATCAACTGAAAGGCCTTCATGGAATGCCTTCGGTGAAAAATGATCGGCTTCGTAGAAAAGAGTGCTGAGCGTAGGCCGCAGCAATTTGTGAGATATCGGTATGTCATCGTCGGGCGGCCCCTTGTCGAGCCGCTGGGCTTCGTTCAGGAAAGTCACAAGCTTGGCGTGTTCCTGGGCGGCTTCCGAGCTCAGCTCGCTCAACACCTCGTTCCAGTCGGCATCCTCGCTATACAAACGCTCCAGCGCTGTCGACACATTGGGCTCGGCTATGTTGGCAATGACCGTGGCGTCGCCAATGTTTGCTGCCGCGCTACGCGTGAAGCGGCCGGCGAATTGCAAGAGTATGCCAAGGCTCTTGTGAAGATCGTGCACGGCCGCAATCTTCAGCTGGGGAAGGTCGAAACCTTCCCCCAACATATTCACGCAGACAACGATGCGGCTGCGCCGGGACTGAAGCTCGGCGATACGCGCTTCCGTGTCGGTTTCTTCCGAGTGAACGAGGAGCGGCTTCAAGTCAGCGGCGATTGCGCCGTATATTCTCATCACCGTTTTGGCGCGATCAATGCTGACACACCGCGCCATCATGAGATGATCGAGGCCCTTCGACAGGTCCTTGCGTAATTGGGCAACTGCCGCTTCGGCAATGACGGTGTCTGCCTTGGCCTGCACGGGCTCGTATACAGGGTCGAAAGTGATGTGCTTGAAATATTTGTCAGCCTGAGCGCGTGCGAGCGGGTAGGTGTAAATAAGCTGTCCATCTACAACGTGGCCGTCGCGCCGAAACGGCGTTGCGGTAAATTGCAAGATGGGTTTACTTGAAAAGGCTTCGCGGAATTTAGACCAGCGGCTGGCGCCGATATGATGCGCCTCATCAATGATGAGCGCGCCAATACGCTTCACAATTTCCGGCCACATCGGCTCGGCTTCAACATCGGCGAGCGAGTCCATGATCCCGATGACGACGTTGCATCGCTCGAAAATCTCCAGCGAATCCGCTTTTTTCGGGATTTTGGTGATAATGCCCACAATGGGATTAGGAGCTTCCGGCGCCAAGGCTTTCAGTTCGCGCAGCAGTCCAAATGTCAGGAATTTGCGCAGCGTTTGCTTGCGGAGCGGCTTCCATGGCACGACGACGAGAATGGGCTCGCGAACATAGGCGGCCAAGGTCGCCAGCATCGTTTCTGTTTTGCCGGTGCCGGTCGGCATGACAACTGTCGCGGCCTGGGTATGTAAACTCCAGTGAGCGCCAATGGCATGCAGCGCGCCTATCTGCGGGGGCCGCAGGCCGCGCTTGTCGGGATCGACCGAGCCGTCTGGGTTAGCCTTCTCGCTTCGAAACGTGAATTGTCCATCCCATCGCGCCGCGCGCTCGCGGACAACAGCGGGCCACCCTTTTTGTGCGGCTTCGCTTTCGAGCTCATCGCGAAGCTTATGGCTCTGCCACTGGAGCGTTCCTGTAGATGTTTCAAACAATACGCCGTCGATTCCAGCGGGACGCGAAACGCGCTTGCGCTTTGTGAGTATGATCTTTTCGCCGGAGGGAAGCTCGAAGACCGGCTGTTGAACTTTCTTCGATATCGCAGCATTTCCTTGAGGAGAGGCGAGAACGCTTTGGGCTGATTGCAGCACGCAATGTATTTCGCCAACAGACATCCGCACCGGACCGTAAGCCAGGGGCGGCAGGTCCAGTGAGCGGGGCGTTTCCAAAGGAAGTTCGAAATTCATTGTTTTTGTTTGCAGAAACCGAGAGAAACATCTCGGCATCAACTAAGGGGAGAATAGGCCAAGAATTCAACCAAACCAATAAACAAATGCCTGCTGCCCACAGCTCCGGCGTGGCGCGGATTTAAGGCCTTTCAGACGATTAAGAGCCCACGGTTTCCTCGCAACCGGGGCTCAGCGAACGCTTAACAACTCATTCCAGTCCGTCGTATATCGCGGAGACAAAAGGTCGCGGCGCAGTTTCCAAGCCCTCGCGCGGCCCGTCGCGGCAAATGTCAGCGTATCCCGACCATATCGCCCGTTGAGCGTGTCGAGCACTTTCATGCGCGCTTTCGATCGCGCATCGTCCGGCGCGTCGAACAAGCCGCCCTGAACGCGACCGGAAGAGATCAGGTCGAGTAGCATTACGCCAGCCTTTTTGTATCGGTAGCCGCCACGCCAGATGATCGACGTAGCGCGCATCGCGGCGGCAATCAGCTTTGAGGTGTCCGCCGTGGCGACCGGAAGATGCACGAGCTTGGAGGCTTGATATTGTGCATCCTGCGGTCGGAATCCATTGGTCTCGACGAAGACCATGAGCGATGCGGTGGCCAGGTTCTGCCTTCGCATTTTTTCGGCGGCGCGGGCGGCGTAGGTGCTGACCGCTTCTTCCATCTCTTGCCGCGTTTGCACGGGGCGGCCGAATGAGCGTGAAGCCACGATATTCTTGCGGTCCGGCACGATTTCTTCGAGTGGCATACATGAGATACCGCGAAGCTCCAGGACCATGCGCTGCATGACCACGCTAAAATGCTGCCGTATGTAGTCGGGGTCCGCGCGCTTGAGGTCGAGAGGCGACGCGATGCCAAGTGCGTGCAAACGGGCTGCCAAACGACTGGCGACACCCCACAGATCCGTCAACGCCATGCGCCCGAGGGCGGCTTCCTGTTCGGCTTGCGTCGCCAGGATCATAACCCCGTTAGAGGCGGCATCCTTCTTGGCAAAGCGGTTGGCCACTTTGGCGAGCAGCTTAGTGGGAGCGATCCCGACGGAAACAGGAATGCCGGTCCATTGCATTACGGTGCTGCGCAACGCAGCGGCGTGCGCGACAAGGGATGTTTCGAAGCCGGCGAAGCTCAAGAAGGCTTCGTCGATAGAATAGATTTCGATGTTGGGGGTGAAGTGGCGCAACGTGTTCATAACCCGCGCGCTCATATCACCATAAAGGCTGTAATTGCTCGACCGTACGATGATGCCTTGCGTTTCAAACAGGCGCTTGTGCAGGTGCCACGGCGCGCCCATTTCGACGCCAAGGGCCTTGGCCTCGTTTGAGCGGGCGATGACGCAGCCGTCATTGTTGGAGAGTACGACGACTGGTTTACCGCGCAGCGCAGGTTGGAACACCCGTTCACACGACGCATAAAAATTATTGCAGTCGACGAGAGCGTAGAGTGCGGCCATCTAGAGAAGCCTCACGCAACGCGAAATGACACCCCATACTTCAAAATTTTGCTCTTCTGTTATCTCGATGTCAGCAAAGGCCGGGTTGCCTGCTTCGAGCCACAGGCGCGCTCCGCGCTTCCGGTACCGCTTGATCGTAAATTCCCCGTCGACCAACGCGAGGACAATGCAACCGTCCACGGGGTTGCGCGCGCGATTCACCACGGCGATGTCCCCCGGGAAGATTCCCACGCCGATCATGCTCTCGCCTTCGACGCGCACCGCGAAGGTCGCGGCCGCGTTCTCGATGATGAGCTCGTTGAAATCGAGCGGGCGTTCCAGGTAGTCGTCCGCAGGGGAGGGAAATCCACACGACGCCTTCACCGCCATCAACGGAATCGCGATGGAAGTGCGAGCGAGGACTACCCGCAGGTAGGCAGAGCCGCACGGAGCCGACCGCAGAGAGGCGCAGCCGAAGGCTTGGCGCGTCAGAAGATCGAAAACACTCATAAAAACTCCAGCTTGCATAAAGAACAAAAAGAGAACATATTCTCCCGCTTGGCAAGAGGGTTGATCGTAAGGCCTCAATAGCGAGTGATCGGAGAGCCGGGGCCTCTTCGCTTTTGAAGGCACGGCGCAGGCGCACCGCATGGCGAACGACGACAACCACACGCCCGTAAAGGCGAACAGCGAAGCCACTCCCGTTCGTGAGCCCTTCGCGCTCACGCCCGAGCAACGGAACACTGGCGCGCTGTTGGAGCGTCTTCTTGGCGCTGCGCTTGCGGAACGCTACGTCGATTTTCTCAAGCTTGCAGCGGGGGCCACCGACCTTCGCGTAACGATTCCGTTGGCGGGCCACGCGTTGCGCGAGATCGAATCCAGCATACGCGACACGTTGGTCGGATCACTGGATGTGAACACAGAGGAATACGACAGCGATGGCACGCGGGCCGGTCAGGTCATCGCGGCGTTGAGTCCGCTTGGGTACGATCAGGACGCACTCGATCGTGCCATCAAAGCCCTCAAGCCAAAGACCAGCCATGGAACCGAAATCCGGAAGATTGCGGAACGCCTCGGCCTTGCCCCCGACGGAGACATTGCCAACGCATGGGTGACCTTAAGCCGTACAGCCGACCAGGCACACAAGCGGGACTTTCATCATTCGCTGCAAGTGGATGCGGATTTTCGAAAAGATTTTCAGAAGCCGTTCGAACTCGTCGTTCGCGGCATCATGGTGGCCTTGGAGCCCCGGTTCAGTGCGATGACAAAGCGCGCGGAAGCTCTTGCCGCGATGGAGCCCGTGTCACGCGCCGTGAAGGTGTTCAAAAGCGAAATCCCAGGATCACTTCCGCTCCAGTGGCATTTCTATCAGGTGCTGAATACGCCGCGGTGGCTTCCGTTTCTCATCGAGCGGGGCCTGACAGGCGCCCCTGTTCACGAATCCGCCCTTGGCATGACCTTCCGGCAGTGGCCCATCGGGTTTTATCTGCTGCGGATGGCGAAGCTTCACGATGGCTCAACTCCGCCGCTGGTCGTAAAAGCCCTGCGAACGGTAGCGGCTTCAACGCACCGCGACGTCCGCCAGCAAGGCTTCGACATCGTGGCCGCTTTGCCCAGCGCCGATGCTGCCACCGTCGCGGACATCGTTGTCGGCTGGTTGACCCCCGACATAAGGAACGCCTTCCTCGATGCGCCACAAAAAACGGTGCGAATACTTGCTGAAGGCGGCGAGCTCGATGCTGCGCTTTCCATCGCGCGCGCCATCTATCAACTGGTCGACGAGGGCGGTTCACTTGCGACGCTGCACTCGCAGAATATGTACGAATTTTACCTACCGGGAACGGTAACGGCGCTTTCGGCAGTGGACGCCGCTCGAAGCCTTAACTTGTTTGCAGAGCTCCTCATGAGCGGCGTGACGATCAACCGGCGCTATCTCCCCGAAGAAGGGCAGGACTACACGCACCATACCCCGCATCCGATCGTAGGCAACGACATGAGGACCTATGAACCTTATGACGCCCTGATCCTGGCGGTGCGCGACTGCGCCTTGGCTGCCGTCGAGCAGAAGCCAAGCCACGCGGACACGATTGTTTCGTCTCTCTATGCGCGTGGGCCAAGGATTTTCAAACGGCTAGCACTGCATGTTTTGTCGCGGCATGCCGCGGCTTCGCCGGCGCTGTGCGCTTTCTATCTTTCTGATCCTTCGCTTATCGGCGAAGCCTGGTGCGCAGACGAGTATGCGGAGCTGGCCCTTGCGTGGTTTCCATCGCTGGCGGCCTCCGTTCAACAAGCGATTCTCGCCCACATCGACAGCATGCCTGATGAATACCGCTCGCGCTGGGCCGAGCGCTTCGAAGAGCACGAAAAGCATCCACCGGGTGCGGATGACGTCCGGATCTATGAGGGATCGGTATTCAGGGATGCGGTTTGGAAATGGCGCGACGCGTTGCCTGCCGACCGCAAAGCCAAGCTTGAAGAGATCGTGCGTGAAGTTGGCGATCCCGATGCATGGCACAAGCGGTTGTTCCCGACCGCCACCAGCCCGCTGAGCGGTGCTGATTTCTCGGCAAGGCCGTTACCGGAAATCGTGAACTTCCTTGCAACCTGGCAGCCGCCTTCCGGGCCACAAAAACAAACTATCACGGCGCTCGCGCAACAACTTCGCGAAGCCGTCGATCAGGAGCCGCTTCGTTTTGCTGAACATGCCGACCGCTTCGCCGAGCTCAAGCCCATTTACGTGCGGCGCCTGCTCGAGGGGCTGGAAAGCTCTGTACGCAACAAAGGGGAGCTTCCGTGGCCGCCCACGCTGACACTGATGGAGCTGGTCATTGCGCGGGTGGACGCCAACGGCGGTGAAAATAAAAACCTAGAGGGCGACGATCCAGACTGGCTTTGGGCATGCACCACGATGGCCGGGATACTTCGCCTTACGCTTGGGAAAGGCAGCGAGGGGATCGAGCACGCTTACGCAGGCCGCGTCCTCGCATTGATCTTTGCTCTTCTCAGAATTGCGCCAACGACACCGGAGACCACCGATTTCGAAAGACAGTTCGAACAGCACACTTATTTCTCCGCAGAGCAGACCCTGAGAGGCCGCGCGATCGAGCTATGCATCATGTACTTGTTTTGGGAGAGCAAGCAGCCCGGTTCACCGCTCCATCAAAATCCCGGCGCGGCAATGGCCTTGCAGCATGACATCCGCTCGGCCCTTAACACGCAACTCGATGACCGCTCGCCCGATGGGCGCGTGCCGCGCGCGGTGCTCGGGCGATGGATGCAATGGCTGGTGTATTTCGCGAAAGACTGGCTGACCGAACATATTGACCTTCTGTTTCCGCCCGACGATGACGGGCTACGCCTTGCCGCGTGGCGCGCCCATCTCCTGAGCGATGGAGGGCCGGTCCGTCAGTTGTTGCCTCTTTTGATAAAAAACTACCAGGAAGAGATTGCGCGGATGGCGGCCGAGCGCGCAGGCGGGCAACAGCAGGGCAACTCCGACAGCGAACACCGGGACAATCGCCTAGGTGAATATCTGCTCATTATATATCTTGGCGGCGAGGCCCCCGATGACCTCATGCAAGCGTTTTGGCGCGCAGCGCCCGGACGCACCCGCCAGCACGTCATCTGGTTCCTGGGATCGCATTTGCAGCTGCCCGCTGGCGAGTTACTCGACGACGTCCGGGCGCGAGGCATGGCTTATTGGGATACCCGGTTGTCGGCAGGTTTGAAGGCGTCCGACAAGGACCCGTACCGCAAGGAATTGGGATCGATCACGAGTTGGTGCCGGCACATCAACATCCCGACCGACTGGCTGTTGGAGCAAATGCTCAAGATGCTGGAGGGCGGCTTCGCGCCCAACTCGGGGTACACGGTGGTGGAGTGGCTGGAGAAAGTTGCCGCGGATGATCCGGCGCGCAGTATGCAAATTTTAGGATTGCTGTTACGCAACCCGCATACCGAGCACTGGACCTACACGACGCACAAGAATTCGATCCGCGCTATTCTGGCCGCTGCGCTTTCCAGCGGGAACTCTGAAAGTGTTGCTCAGGCGGAAGCAGCCATCGGTTATCTCGCGTCGATCGGCGAGGGGGAATACCAAAATCTTCTACCGCCGAGCAACCCTACGAAGCAGTAGTGCTCAGGCGCCTCTCACCAACATCGCTGTTGGCAAGAATGCTAGCCATTCTCCTCCCGATAACGTGGCGGCAGTCCGTTCACTAAATTGGACTCCACGCGATATACTTCATAGGTGCCAATCTTCGCGAAGCGCTCATCGACGGGCACGGCCCAGAACCGTGCCGCATCGTAACCGCGAACATGCCAATAGTCTTGGAGCTTCTTCGCCAACGCCATCGCACCGCGCTGGCTTAGCGTGTCGGTGGTTGGCCGTATCACGCCGTGTGCATCACAATAATATCCAGGCGAGCAAACGCCTCCTTCACATTGGATTTCCATGCGGGCCTCATGAATGAATTGCGTTGGCGCCCAGTATTCGAAAACGTAGGCCGTCTCTTCAAACCAAAACTTTATCTACAACAACACCGGCTGCCGTCCGCGCCGCCGGTCCTTTTAAGCGCAGCATTTATTTCATCGGCGGACTGATAGCGCATTCGTTTCGTTACGACGACACGCCCTCGAAACGGCTCCTCGCGGGATGCGCGCAGCGAGCGGGCGAAATGGGTTTAGAATTTGATTGAAAGAAAGCGCGCGCCTTCGTGCTCTGCGCCGGTTGTGATGAAGTGCACGGAGATCTTCATGCACAAACAACTGTCCGTCATCACGTCACGCGCGCCGCGTGATGTTCCGCCACCGGCCGGAGGAGACCGCCGTTCCCGGCATCTCCAGCAAGTGCGCCCGCAGGGCCCTGCATGCGCTTGTGTGTGTCAAAACACCCGGCCGGACCGTGACGGAGGCGCTTCGAATCTCGAGCGCCAGTTCCAGACGATGGACCGCATACTCGCATGTTCATCCTTGTTGCGTAACGCGCGCTAATGGATGGGCGTGACCGGCGAAAGCCGGCACGGCTCTCGTAAACCGGGCCGCACCCGTCCCGGCCATTCGGCTTCGATCCTCACGCCGCGCTGCCGCGCGCATTTTGCGCAGGCGAGGGGTCGAGAGCTCCGCTCTACACCCCAGCAAGAAAAAAATCGGCACCCCCGATCTTCGCGCCAAGCGGGCGCTGCCAGATCGGGTGGTCCCCCCACCGATTTTTTTCTTGCCCCCCGTACTCGGCCTCGCCGGCGGGCAGAGGTGCAGCAGCAGCTGCACCCAAGCCCAAAGGAGAAAAGAGACCATGCCCTTACTCACCCTAGAGCAACGCGAGCAGATGCTCGCCAACGGACGCGCCAACGCCGAACGCATCGCCAAAGACGGCAACACCCTCGACCTAAAGCCGATCGTCAAGCTGTTCACCCCGTGGGGCGGTTGCACCTGGCTGCTGACCGAACTCGACCCGGAAAACCCGGATATCGCCTTCGGCCTTTGCGACCTCGGCATGGGCTGCCCTGAACTCGGCAGCGTCAGCCTTTCAGAAATCGAAAGCATCACCGGCCCCGGCGGGCTTCGCATCGAGCGCGATTTGTATTTCAGTGCCACCGACACGCTCGCCCACTACGCCGATGAGGCGAACCGCCACTCCCGGATCATCGCGTGAAGGGGGCGGCCATGAAGCGCGATATTTATCAGAACATCACCGACCAGATCGTGGCCCAGTTGGAAGAGGGCGTTCGTCCTTGGCTGAAGCCATGGAATGCCGCGCATCTGGAGGGCCGCGTGGCCTTGCCGCTCCGGCACAACGGCGTGCCCTATCGGGGCGTGAACATCATCGCCCTATGGATGCAGGGGCTCGCCAAAGGCTACGCCGCGCCACGCTGGATGACGTTCAAACAGGCGCTTGATCTCGGCGGCTGCGTGCGCAAAGGCGAGAAGGGCAGCCTCACCGTCTACGCCGACAGCATCCGCCGCGCTGAAACCGATGCCGTCACCGGCGAGGAATCCGAAACGCGCATTCCCTTCATGAAGGGCTACACCGTGTTCAACGTCGAGCAGATCGACGGGCTGCCGGAAACCTATTACGACCGACCGCCCACGCCCGCCGCCATCGCGCCGCGCATCGAGCGATGCGAACAGTTTTTCGCGTCGACCGGGGCCGCCATTCGTCACGGCGGCAACCGCGCTTTTTACGCGGCGGGCAGCGATCATATCCAGATGCCGCCTTTCGAGACCTTCCGCGATAGGGTGGCCTATTACGCCACGCTCGCCCACGAAAGCACGCATTGGACCATGCACAAGGACCGACTCGACCGCAGCTTCGGGCGCAAGCGCTGGGGCGATGAAGGCTATGCCATGGAGGAATTGGTGGCCGAACTCGGTTCCGCCTTTCTTTGCGCGACGCTCGACCTCACGCCTGAACTGCGCGACGATCACGCCAGCTATCTTGCGTCATGGCTGAAAGTGCTCAAGGACGACAAGCGCGCCATCTTCTCCGCCGCCTCGCATGCGCAACGCGCCGCCGATTTCCTTCAGGCGTTGCAACCGCAACCGGATGCGGTGGCGGCATAGGGGCAAAATTTCCGCCGCGCCTCGGGCGCGGCGGTTCACCATCGGGAAGGGGAGATGCGGTCAAACACAAATATATGTGCCGGAGTGCGGAGTCCGGAAAAGCCCCACAAAGTTGCCAAGACTCGATTGACCTGGCGGCCCACGATGCCCACCTTACGATCTGACGTCGAGGCAACATGGCTGATCCCGTTTGGATACCAATGTTCGCGCTTCCGAACATCGAAATTCGGGAGGCGATCGGCGTTGAGGGCTTCGCGCTGGTCTCGCTCCATGACGAGCGTCTGCGGGGGCTCGCGAACCAGCATGCCGAGTTCAAATCTTATCTGGGGCGCTTCACGACTGAATTCGGGAACGCGATCCATCCAAGCATCCTTCTCTGCCGCAGTGACGCGCCGAAGCGCTACCGGTCAGTTGAAGCCATCGCGGCCTTCCGCGACGCGGTGGCGATGGCTTTCATTCCGCGCGGCTGGGCGCATGCGCTTCGGTTCGAAAATAACAGGGGCGTGCGCTACTCGGATTACTTCAACGTCTATCCATGGATGGTGGACGCTCAATATGAAGGCATCGTCGCGCAAACGCTCGATATGCGCGGCTGGCACGTCGTGGAAGCGCTTTCGCCGCAGGCCACACCTGGGCTTACACCGCGCAGCTTCGATGCGGGCGATCTCGACGTGCCGCTCATTGCCGCGCTGCTCGCGCGTTGGAAGACCTGCTTTGCCGCCGACGTGCCCGACACGAAGGACGTTCAGCTGTTTCGTTCGCTCAATATGGCGAACGCGGCGGCGCGGATGCCCGCGGGTGCCGATGTGACCAGCTACGATATCGGACGCTCGGTTGCGCTCTGGGCCAGCGCCTTTGAAATCCTGGCGCCGTCCGACAGCGAGGCTTTCAAAAAGGTTTACGCCTTGCTGGAGAGGAACACCTGGAACTACACGCCTTGCAACGAGCAGAAATACAGGGTCTATGGGCGTGATCAGACTCTTCGCGGGCTGCCGGTCTGGCTCTTCGGGGCCATCAATGCCGCGCGCAACGACTACCTGCACGGCAACCCGCTCACGCCCGACCGGCTCGTCGTCGCACCTGGCAAACGACCCTTGAGTCTCTATGCCGCACCGCTCTATCGCATGGCGCTAGCCGCCTTTATCGATCTGAAGCACGAGCAGGCCGCGCCGAAGCCAGACGATCTCAGCGCCTATATGGCCTTCCGGCAGGACCAGTTCGCGTTTGGCCGCTATCAAGGTGACATCGAAATCGCCCTGGGAACCATCCTGCACACCGAGCAAGAGTATCGTCAGCTACGCCAGCAGCGCGTCGACGAGGCGCGGCGGCGCTCCCGGCATATCGCGCTTCCAAGCGATATCGAATAACGCTCGCTGCTCCCCGGCCTCTGCGCGACCGAGCTACTAGTCCAATGCTTTCCGCTAGCCGCTCGCGCGATTGCGACGCGAGGGCCGGTTGCTCGGTCTCCCTCCGGCGAGGCTCAACGACATACGGGGGCATTCGACTGCGCAGGCCTACACGGCACCCCTCGGGACGCAATGACGAATTTCGGGAGGTACCCCCGCCACGCGCTGCGCGCGCGGCCCGTCCCCCGAAATTCTATGCATCCCGCAAGGCCCCGCCGTGTGAACGGCGCGCAGAAGGCCCCGCGATGTGCGGAGCCTCCAAACAAAAAGGAGACCATCATGAGCAACAAGCCAACCCTCTACGCCTACGCCGTCAAGGATCGTGGCCGCAAACAAAAGGCCATCTGGACCCGCATCGGCGCCGCCTGGCCCCACGAGAAAGGCAACGGGTTCACCATCGAACTTGAAGCCTTTCCGGTGGATGGACGTATCGTCCTGACCGAGCCGAAGCCGGAGTCCTCGGAAACGCAATCCGATGACGCCAGCGAGGAGGACTAGCATGGTCCTTCGCAGCCCACACGCTGCCGAGAAGGGAGCCGCGCAAGCGGCTCCCCAACGGCCCGCCGAAGAGAGGTTCGACCGGTGCATGATCGTCGTGGATACGCTCGACGATCAAACCGAAATCCAGATCGAAACCCGCTTCAGCCAGGTCATCGCCGTCAAAGTGGCGGCGTGACCAAGCCTCGGAAAGGCGCGATGTCAGGCGGCATCGCGCCTTTCTTCTTGCTCTTCCCCGCCGCGCACAGAGACGTCATGCTCGACATGAAACGGATCGGGCATGCCCATCGCCCGGATATCGGCCATGACGCCCGCCCACTCGTAGTAATTTTCCCGTGTGGCAAGGATCGGGTATTTCAGGCCCGCCAGCGTCAGAAGCTGGAAGTAATCCGGGAAGTCATACAAATCCTGCGGCGACAGAAAATCGGCCGCCGCTTGATTGAAGGTTTCCGAACTCGTCTCCGAGCTCGAATAACTCCTGCCGAAATTCCGGCTGTTGTGGCTGTTGGGACCCGTGGGCAGCGTTGCCCCGTCGCTGTTGCCCGTGTTCTCGGTGGTCGAGGTATTTCGCGAACTGGTCTCAATCGTGGTTTTGCCGATGCGCCGCGAGAGATACTCCGCCGTGAAAGGATCGTTCGGGGTGAACCACTGCACGATTCCGGCGTTGGCGATGAAACTGCCCCAACGCTCGCCATACGTTTCCTTCAGCTGATTGAGATCCTGCACGAACGGCCAGAGCTGCACATTGTACCCGCGCGCTAGCGCAAACGCGTTTTCGACGGCCGCCATGTGCCCCAGCCGCGGGAATTCATCCAGGATCACGAGCGTGCGCGTGCCGCCCGGATTGGCACGCAATCCGTCGAGCGCCGCGATGGTCACCACGCGCATGAAGCGCGCGTAGGAATCGAGATACATATCCGGGAGCATGATGTAGAGCGTGGTGGGCTGTTCCTTGAATTCCGCGATAGTGAAGTCGCTCGCGGAAAGCGCTTCGGCGATGCACGGATCGCTCAGGAATTCCGTCTGCGTGCTAGCCGATTGCACAACCTCCTCGACGCTGCGGGCATCGCTAAGGAAGCGCGAGGCCGGTTCGCTGATGAAGCGATAGGGGCTGCGAGCCATGTCACGGAGAATAGCGGTCAGGCTCGGCCGTCCTGCCGCTGCGGTCATGGGCTGTCCCAGCCATGCCCGCATGTCGAGAAGGGTGGCGTTGCCTCCCTTCAGCGCGACGGCATGCAGGATCAGCGCCTTCACGAGATCGCGCGCCGAGTTATCGAAATAGGGCTGTGTTTTGGATTCCGTGACGATCAGCGCTTGTGCCAGGGAGGCAACCTCGGCAACCACATGCGGATCATCGATCCGCAAATGCGCGAGGGGATTGAAGCGGTGACGGGGCAGGTACCATGGCGCTTCGGCATGCATCCCGAACGGGTTAAGGAAATAAACATTCTTGCCGCCCATCGCGCGGGCCGCTCCGGTCACGGCCGCGTTCTGACCTTTCGGGTCAATGCAGATCACCGAGAGGTGATGCAGCATTAGAAGATTGGGAATGATCGCGCACGATCCCTTCCCGGACCCGGTCGGCGCGACCGTCAGGAGATGACGGTCACCGCCATAAGAGATGTCGCGGCCATCCGTTCCGCCATGCGCCCCGCTGAGGTTGATGCCAAAGCCGAACCAGATTCCCTTGGCCCCGCCTAGGGCGGGAGCCATCGCGGCTCCATCCGTCAGCATGTCGGCGAAGCGCGCATCGCCATGGCTGGTCGAACGGGGCGGCGGCCGCGGAGGCTGCCACCCGCGCTGTGCGGCACGCGCCCACACGCCGGGATTAACAGTCTCAGGGCCAAGGACGTAGTCACTTACGAGCGCGCGTGCCTCTGCACCTTCATAGGCATCATCGCGCGTGCGCCTCGATGCACGCGCCATGCGGTACATCCCGTAAAGCGCCACGCCAACCACGGCACAGGCCAATAAAGTTCCGTCGAGCATCGAGCTTCTCCTTTTCAATCGAGCTCCGCTCGATATGGCGAAGCGTCACGACCGTGAAAGAGAGCCGTCGAGAAATTCATTCGTGGCGCATGCGCGTTGTAAGGACGCGCAACGCTCCGCACTGTTTTGCAATGCTCGGTAATGCGTGGCGGCGAACGCAATGATCCGCAGCGCACGTCAAACTTTGCGAAACGCCTCTGTCTAACAAAGTTTCTTCAATCGAAATGGCGCGATGTACGATAAAATTCAAAATCGAGAAAAAGCGACAGCCAGATGTGTTTGGGCTAGCCCAAACCTGGTTGAGAGGGCGGTTGGTGCCCTCTCAAACTCTCTAGGACGCATGCGCTCGGCCAAGAAAGGAGCGACGGTGGCCCGCCCGACCAAAGCCATCAAACGCGATCGTCAGATGAATTTCAGCCTCACGGCTGACGAACTCGCTACGCTCTTAGGGCGCGCGAACCGCGCAGGCATGCGGCCGGTTGATTATGGACGTTGGCGCTTGCTGGGCGGCGAAGATCAGCCGGTGATTCCTGAGAAAACGGTCTCGACCACCGATCACATGATCTACGCGCAACTCAGGAAACTCGGCAACCTGCTCAATCAGCTTGTGAGGCATTGCCATACAACCAAGTGCGCACCACCTGCAGCTCTGGAGCCGCTGCTTGAAGATATCCGGGTGATCATCAGTCAGGAATCCGCCCCTTGATTGTGAAAATCTACAATGCCGGTCGCTCGTTTAAGGGGCTCGCAAACTATCTGACACACGATCCGAAAGCTCAAACGAGTGAGCGCGTGCCCTGGACGCACAGCTTAAATTGCGCCTTTGATGACCCGCTCTCTGTCGTGCATGAAATGTATACGACCACCATGCAGGCCGACCTCCTGAAGCAGGAGGCGGGTTTTCGGACGGGCGGTGATCCCGTCGATCAGCCGGTCAAACACCTAACTCTTTCATGGCATCCGGACCAGAAGCCAACTCGCCAGCACATGATCGAGGAGACGCAGTCGCTTCTGAAGAAGCTCGGTTGGGAGGAGCACCAGGCGCTAATTGTTTGTCATACAGATAAGCCGCACAGCCACGTCCATGTGATGATCAACGCCATTCATCCGGAAACCGGCCTCAAGCTGAACGACAGCCTTGAAAAAACCAAGATGCAGGAATGGGCAGAGGCCTACGAGTTGAAGCATGGCCATGTGTACTGCCAACAGCGCTTGCTGGATAGGGATGAGCGCACTCCCGCGCCAAGCCGGCAGACATGGCAAATGCTTCGAGACTACGAAGAGCGATTTGAGCATCGCGAAGCGCGTCTAGCTTATACCGGCGAATACCTGACTCAGCGGGATGAGCGCAAAATTATCCACGACGAAGAGTGGGGCATTTTGAAGGATGATCAGAAGAAAGAGCGGCAGGCGTTTTTTGCCACGGGCAAGACCGAGTACAAGGAGCTCCGCAACGCGGTCTACGATCACGTGCGCGAAACCTTCCGGCCAGTCTGGAAAGAATATTTTGAACAGCTGCGCGCTGGCGCCGCGCCTGAAACCCTCGCGGAGCTGAAGGCGGAGATTTTGGCCGAGCAGAAGGCGACAACGGAGCAGATGCGCAATGCACTGTGCGGCCAGCTGCGCCAAGAACGTGACGAAGAATACAAACAGTTGCTTCTTGAGCAGAAGAACGAGCGGACCGAGCTTCGTGAACGGCAGGCACTGGGTTTAACCACACCTGCCTTGCTGGCTGTCCGCTATCCCGAACCTGCCGATCCACTATGGGAATATGATATCCGGCTCGTCCCCTCGATGCCGTTCCGCGAGGCGGCGGGGGAAGTGACGGACCGAACGTCGCAGCCCTCCGAGCGCGTTGAACATGAATCGCCCGATCTTACGGCCGCGGAGAATCCCCGCGTGCGTTCGGGCGAGGATGCCGTGCTTGATGTGGGGATGGGCGCCTTGGGCGCCATCGCAACCATCGGCGAGCGTCTCTTCGACGGCTTCTTTGGTGGCACGCCCCGTCCAGCAAATAGCAACACGCAGCCGGCCGCGCCCGAGCGGGAAACCAAGCAGGATCGGGCGGCCTTGAGAGTAAGCCAACGGGCGGCAGAGGAGGCTGCCGAACAAGAGCGCGAGGCGAGCCGATCGCGTGAATATTACGAGCGAAGGCGGGAGCGCTACCGGGATTGATCCGGGATTCAGACGAAGCGGCGAGCCTGAATCCCCCGAAACTTATTGGCCGGGCAATCGTGTAGAAGTACGAAAACGAAAGAAGCGATCTTGTTCGAGCGCCCACCGTCATGCGCGCTCCTCATCCCGGATAAGCTCACGGCCGAATTACCATGCCCGCTTGTCGGGTCTCGATCGGATTTATGCCGCAAGGGTGGCCGCCGCGGAGCTTTGTGCGCGGCCAGGCGAGAAGACAGCCCTCATCGCTGCGTTGATGTTGGAACGCGCAGCCGCAAAGGCAGCGTTATGGGAGGAGCTTCGTTCAGAAGGCCTGGCCGCACGGCTGCAAGCGCGCAGAGGACGGGGAGAAAAACAACGTGGACGGCGAGAGGCCGTCCACGTTTCAGTTTCATTCATCTTGCGGCTGCAGCCGGCGCTAGGAAGAAGTGCTGCTTTTTTTCGCCGCCCCCGACGGCCCGTTGGGCGCCGCCGCGATTTCCACCGATTGTGGCCGTTCCTGCGCTAGCGTTTCCGAGGGGGTCACAGGCTTTCGGACAGGAAGAACCGGCGGAGACCATCCGTTCCTTGGGGTGCGTGCGCGGGCAGGCCGTGGCGGCAATTCAGGAGCCGCCGGCGGTGATGGTTCGCTCTCGGCCTTTGGCGCGGGCGGCGGCGAAACTGTTACCGATGGCCTATGCGTAAAGGCGAAGGGCAGCGGCACGGACGGCTCCGGTTTTTCCGCTACGCGAATATCCCGTGTGGCTGCTTGGGGGTAGGATTGCATGACAATCGGGCGCGACAGCATGGCCGGCTGGGTCGAGGTTGCGTTCGGAGGCGTGACCCGGGTTGCGCGCTGAATGTCGTCCGCCAAACCCTTGGCCGCCGCCACCGCGCCGATCACTTCGGCCCGCGCGAGTTTGCGGGCATAGTCCATCGGGATGAACGACGACGTCTTGGCCAACACGGCGCCGAGCTCGATGCCGACGAACATCAGATCCAGCATCAACACCATGGTGCCGGCCCAGGAGTCCGCTTCGGTCACACGCTTGAGCGCCCGCATGCGCGCGAGAAAGCCCTCATCCTTCGGAACGAAGTTCGGATCGGCTTCGATGGACTTGCGGATCGCTTCCTCACGGCCTTCCGACAGCCGCTGGAAATCCTTCTGCAGGGCAGCGAGGCGCGCCTCCTCAAGTTCTTGGGCTTTGAGAACTTCCTTTAGCCGCGATTCCGCCGTCGCGGCCTTGCGCGTGCCGTCACCAGCTTTGGCCGCCTGAAGATCGCGCATTTGATTGTGCGCGTCGGTGAGCGCCCGGGCAGCGGCTTCTGCATTCCGCGTGGCAATAGCCACACGCTCATCGGCCGCGCGCCGCGCCGGGCCATAGCCCGGACGGCATGACATGCCCGGGCGGCAACTTCCGCCAAGCTCGCCGTTGGCGAAACTCTGTGCCTCAGCAAGTTTGCGGTCTGCCTCGTTCTTGGCCGCTTCCAGCCGAGCAACCCTGGCTAGGGCGGCCTGCACCTCCGGGAGATCGGCAGTGGGGTCGACACTGATCTGCCGCAGCGCCTTGGCTTCCTCTTGAAGCTTTATGATCTGGGCTTCGGATTGGACACGCGCATCCGCATTCTTGCCGAGCTCGGCGTCGACGCGCTTCGTTGCCGGACCCATCAGGGCGGCGTTCTGCTGCAAATGGCCGCGATCAATCTCAGCGCCAATGTCGGCGGCGTAGAGAATAAGCGATACAAGGGACGCAATGATCTGGGCCACAATCAGCGAGAGCGCCAGCCGGCCGCAGAACATCAGCGCGTTCTTTGTCTTGCCGTGCTTCGGCTTCGCCACCTTCAGCCCGTGTTGTTCGAGATCCCGCAGGCCATGCGCCATCCAAGATGGACGCACCATGGAATGGGAGTCGAAGAGCAAAATAATAAGAACCGGCAAGACGGCGAAGGCCGCGAAGGATGGATGAATCTCATCGGGCTTGGCGAAAACCATGTGGGCGGCCAGCGTAAACCAGCCGAGCTGCCAGAGGCCCACGATGATGAGCATCGCGCCGATGACCTTGACGCTGTTGGCATCCCGGGCAGGGCACTCTGCCAGCAAGGCACGATCGCCACCGCCGATCCACACCATCAAATCGCCCGCTCGGGCAGAGAGCCATTTGAGCCACTGAAATTTCGGGCGCGGCGCGATTTCGTGCTCGTGAAACGGATTTTCGTATCGGTACATGGTCGCTCCTGTCAGCGCTGAAAGTCGAGGATGTTGCGGTCGTTGGTGCGGCTGACGAAGCAATCGTCATGCATCAGCCGGTAAATCCACGCGGCGGTTGGGGCTCGGCCTGTGCAGATCAGGCAGTAGGCCAGCAGCCAGCCGAGCGCGATCTTTGGGTCGCGCCGGCGGGTCTGAAAATAGGCCCAGATCACCTCCGGCATCTTGAAGCGAAAACCCGCACTCGACGTGCGGGCGTCCGCCTCGAGAGCCTCAATCAAGGGCTGGAGCTTGCGGCAAAAGCGGTCGGATGAGCTCATGGCGTCACCCGGCAACACGATGCGAGCCTGCGATGCGGCCGAGCTCGGCTAAGTCGTGCAGTGTCGGCCCATAATGGAGCTGAGGATTGAGTGTGGCCCGAAGGTGCTGGCGGAGGGTACTTTCGAGTTCGACCGTGCCCATATGGGCAAAGAAGCGCTGAAGGCGCTTTTCACCGTCGATCCAACCTTCGTAGAAGTTTGCGATGTGCGGAACGGGAGCTTTGATCGTTGCGCCAAGAAAAATGGCGGGCCGGAGCAGGGGGATTTGACAGGCCTTGGTTCGGCTCCCATCTTTTAGCGGATGGGTAATCGAACGCAGCTCGGGACTGAGTGAGGTGGCGTGATCGCTCATGATGTCCTCCGTTGAAGAGGACACCACTACGAGACCACAAAATGCCGGGTGAGCAACGCCGGGATTCCCGGGAATGCCGGGAAGCCTTGAAATTATTTTACGGCTTCGGCGTATTTAAAGACGCTCCAGGCGTTTTCCAACGCTTGAACCGTTCGGGTACTTCGGGGGCAGACTCTTTGCTGAATCCGTTGTCGGTTGTCAGCCCCGTCTTTTCATCCCGAACAATCACCCACGGGCCTTCCCGAGGGTCCCGATAAGCGCGGCCATACACTCTGTAAATTTCAGCTGTGACTACTTCGCGGCCGCTGACATAGCTGCGCTCGATTTCTTGCGGGCCTTCCTTGGGGTCCCGATGCTCTATCCCACGCTGATAGTGACGCTCGTGCACGATGCGCCCTTGCTTGTCGCGGACGATCCAAGCGGGACCGCCCTCGCGGTGCAGTTGGCCGCGCCACGAATAGAGCTCCCGATGGCCGGCGCCCGTGTCTGGATGCCGAAAAACGTAGGCAGGGCCTTCGAGCGGGTCACGAGAGAGCCTACCGCTCATGCGGTATTCTTCTTCCAAAACAATTCCCGTGTTGAGGTCGATTTCTTGTTTCAGCCGGTGCTTCATGTCTCCAATTGTTGGGGGGATGCATCCCGCTCCGAAATTAGCACATTTGAAAGCCGGTCCGATCTCGGGAAATTATTTTCGCCGAAACTTTGGGTTGCGGCGGCGTTCATAATCGTTAAAAAGCTGATGTAGACAGGGCTTGGAAGGCTTCTGACCGAATGCGCCGCTTTTATTTCCCGCCGGAGATGGCGGACCCGGATGACATGCATTGGGTACGCATCCGGGTCGGGGAGCTAGTCGAGGTGCTGGCGGATTGGGCGGAGAGCCAAGGGCCATCAATCGATCCCCAGCGGTTGATCGACGCCGCATGGGCGAGCGCCAAAATCAAAGCAACGCATCTGCGGCTTAGTCGAGAGACGACCTTTGAGAAAGCTTTAGGCATCGGGGCGGACGGCCAAGCCAACAAGAAATTGTATCGCGGCAATCCCAAAGAACGCGATCCGATCACCGCCGAGGATATGCTCAAAATTGCACGCGGCCTGCGATCACTCGGCTTCATTGGCAAGAAAGAATACGAAACTTTCGAGGCGAATTCATCGACGTGGTGGGCGTTCCTCGATGCTGTGTATGAAAGAATTGCCGGAGAGCCGCATCCCTATTCAGGCAACCGCGGGCGGCCGACCAACGCGCAAGCCGTAGCTGCGACCACATCAGAGAACACGGCCCAAGCTCAGACCGGCGAAGCAAGTGATGGCGCGCGACCCCTCGAGACGCAGGAACCTAGCCGTGCGCGCCTGTACGGCGTGCCTCCTCGCAATCCGGCGTTCATCGGGCGCGATGGCGAACTTGACCAACTGCACAAGACGCTGGTGGCTGACCAGCGTCCTACCGCCGTCAGCCAAGCCGCTGTGCATGGCCTGGGCGGCATCGGCAAAACATCGGTGGCCGCCGAATATGCGCATCGCTATGCCAGCGCTTATACGGGAGCGTGGTGGGCGGCGGCAGAAAGCAAGACGGTCCTCATCACCAGCTTGCTGGAATTGGGGTCCGTTCTCGGCTTGCCGCTGACACCTGGCCGGTCATCGGAAGCCCTGGTGCGCGACGTCCTCCATCGCTTGGCAGAGGCCAAAAAGCCTTGGCTGCTGATGTATGACAACGTTTCGTCGCCGCGAGAGGTTGATGGTTTGCTGCCCTCGGGCGACGTTCATGTGATCATCACCACCCGCTGGCACGATTGGGCGGATACGGCCGTTGAGCTCGAGCTCGCGGTCTGGGGGCAAGACACGGCGGTTGAGTTTTTGGTTCGCCGGGCGAAGCGGGGCGGGGACCGTGGCGATGCCGCCCGCCTTGCCGAGGCGCTCGGCTATCTGCCACTGGCGCTCGATCATGCGGGCGCTTCGATCGAGCGCACCGGGACCACATTCAAAAGCTACCTCGCACGGATCAATACGCTGATCCGCAAGGCTCCGAAAGATTCACGTTACCCCAATAGTGTCTATGCGACCTTCAACATCGCGATTGACAATGCGACGAAAGACTCCACCGACGCACGCCACTTGATGGCAGCTCTGGCTCTGCTTGCTCCCGAGCGCATCCCCCATACTCTGATCGAAAAATTTGTATCGGACCCCTCGAACCGTGAGGATGCGCTCGAAGCACTGTCGATCGTCTCGCTCATCAAGCACGATGTATTCTCGGATGAGGCGCCCGCTGTCATCATCCACCGCATGGTTCAGGCTGCCACGATAGCCCGCCTGGAGCAGGATGCACACTTGCCTGCGGTGATGGCGGAGGTCATCCGCGCGTTGAATGCGGTCTTCCCTGACGATGTGTTTCGAAAAATACAACTGTGGCCAACATGCGAGAAACTGCTTCCGCACGCGCTGTTCATTCTACAAGCGCGGTCCTGGCCTAGCGAGGATGTGGAGCAACTCACCAACCTTGCCTACAACGTTGCGCGTTATTTACACGGCCGGTCTGATCTAAGGCGCGCTAAAGCATTGTACTTTACGGCCATCTGCAACGGCCGAAAGTTCCTCGGGTGCCAGCATCCAAATGTCATCCGCACGATAGCCGCCTTGAGCAACTTAGCGCGCGATGCCGGCCGGTTAAAACAAGCGGAGCCGCTCGCGCGTGCTGTCGTGGCTCTTCGCGAGCAAATCTCGGGCGCGGATAGCCCTGCCGTTGCAGATGCATTGAATCTGCTGGCCAGCGTCTTGAGAGATGGCGGGCGTTTGCAAGAAGCAGAGACGTTGTTGGGGCGGGCCATTGCGATCATGCGAAAGGCGCGAGGACCCGATGCGCTCGAGGTTGCGACACTCCTGAACGGTCAAGCCAATCTCCTGGTACGACTTGCCCGCGTCGAGGAGGCGGAGCAGATATTCATGCAAGCCATCAAGATCGGGCGTGAGCGCCTCGGTGAAAAGCATTCTGATGTTGCCACCTGGGAGCACAACTTGGTGATGCTGCTTGTCGACAAGGGCCAATACACCGAAGCTGAGACCATGTTGCAGTCTGCTCTTCCGGTACTGCGGAAAGAGCTTGGAATGGCCCATCCCAATGTGCTTCGATGCCGCGTCACATACGCCAAGGTCTTTCTTGCAACCGGTCGTCCGGATAACGGCTACGTGGAAGCCGTGGAGGCGCTCGCGGCCTACCGGCTTGCTTTGACGCATCCCTGGGTCACCGACGCCGCAAAGACCCTGATATCGATCTGCCGGGTGTTAGGCCGCGACGATGAAGCCGACACCTACGCACAAAAATATGGGTTGCGGTAAGGCCGACACTACATCAATCGCAGGGAGCTGCGCCTGCGAGTCAAACAGAGCGCAACACGTCGGTCGCGGAAAAATCAGACCCTTTAAAGAGCAAAGGGGCGTTGGCGCTTTTCGCAAGCGCATAAGCGGCACAGTCGCCAAGGTTCAGGCGGGCACTCGGATGAATTCCCTTGCCGAAGCGATCGTAGGCTTCAAGCGCCAGGGTGATGTAGGGTTCGGCGAAGGGCACGATCTCGATATCAAGCTCTTCGAGGAACGCCATCAGCTCGGCGGCACTCTCGTGCCCCCGGCGAGCGCGTATGACGATGCCGGTTTCATAAGCAGTCACTGCGCTGGCGAGGCGCCGCGCGGCATTCTGCAACAGCTCTAGAAAGTGTCCCGCTTCCGGCTCTTCTTCAAGGATGGCGATGAGAGCCGAGCTATCAACGACGATCATCAACCGCGGCCCCAGGCGTCATCAAGGATCGCCTTGGGTGCGCGCGTGTCGAGCAACGGCCGGGCTGCAATGCGGTGTGTGATCGCGCGCACGCGATCAAGGTTGATGGTCTTGCGCCGTGGTGCATCCGGCACGACGCCGGCTTCCCGGGCTTCTGATTCCAGCGCCGTGCGAATGGCTTCTTCCGGCGTTAAGCCGAGCCGTTCAGCCACGCGCCGCGCCAAGCGCTCTATCTCAGGGGGCAAGGTGATCATGACATTATATATAGCAGAGACAGCCCCAAATTTCCATCTTGGGTGGCCGTACCTTTCCTTTGCAGAACAAGCTCTTAGCGCACATTAAGCCTTTATCAGCGGGCATTTTCTACAATTTCACATATTTCTCCCGCGTTTCGCGGGCCATATTTTTGCGAATGAATTTTCATGACCATCGAATTGAGCCATCACAGCATTGATCTATCGCCCATGGGCGCGCCGTCCGATATCGGGGCCAATGTCCGTTATGTCGCCGCTGTCAAACAGGTGAAGCTGTCGGAGAGGCAACTCACGACGATTGCCGACCTTGCAACAAGATCGCTCTCAGAGCTCGGACCACAACACCCGATCGCGCAGGCCGGGCGACGGGCGGTCGCTGATACCGCGAGCCGATTGATCGATCAGTTGATCAATATCGCCGCCGCGAGCGCCGTGATGGAAATCGTCGAAGCGGTGATCGAGGGAAATAAAAATCCTGTTCCCGGCGTGGCCGCCAGCCGGGGACGCGACATGGTGCCAATCTTTACGGGCGGCGCGGATTTTTTCGTATGGCCCGATCCGCAGGTCACCTTTGAGCAGCATTACGGAGATCTGCCGTGGGCACCGGTGACGGTCAGCGCAGACGATGGAAGCGTCACCACCGTTTATTTGCGCAACAAGATATTGCACCGCGACCCGAAGGAGGGGCCAGCCTTCATTCGCAAAGGCAAGTTTGGTGAGCGGGCGGTGTATTGGGTTGACGGCAAGATTCACCGCGACTGGCGTGAGGGACCGGCGATCATTGACACCGATATCGAAGGCGAGAGCGTTCTTCATCTAGAATATTACGAGCACGACGTGCTGCACCGTCCTTCAACAGAAGGACCGGCCGTTCTCCAGATGCATGATGGTCGAGCCGTCTATGAGCTTTTCGTCGAGAACGGCAAATTCCATCGCGATCCTGCCATTGGGCCGGCGCTCCGACACAGCGGCCAAGCCTGGGCCCGCACTGAATATTACTGGGAGGGCCAGCTACACCGCCCGTCGGAGGATGGTCCCGCTTCGGTCGAAACCGTTGCCGAAGGAAAGGGTCTTCACGCCGAGGGATATTTCACCCATGGCGCCTTGCATCGCCCCTCACATGAAGGCCCAGCGCTTATCGGACGATATCGCGACGGAACCATCACCTTCGAGAGCTATTTTGAGAACGGAAAATTGCATCGCGATCCCTCGCTTGGACCTGCACGCTACAGCAACACCGAGGAGTACGGTGAGGAACAGGAGTATTGCCTCGAAGGCAAACTCCATCGCGACCACAGCGATGGCCCGGCGCTCGTTACCTCCGTGCTCGATGGCAAGCCCTGCCATGGCGAAGAATACTATCGCCATGGTGTGCGGCACCGGCCCTCCGCGGAAGGTCCGGCGGTCTTACAGTGCGAACCCTCTGGACGGATTTTGTACGAGCTTTACGTCGAGGACGGGCAACTCAGCCGTGATCCTAAAGCCGGCCCCGCCTGGTTCAGCATCGAAGAAGGTCGGAGAAACATTCAGTATCGCGTTGACGGGCTGTTCCACCGTGATGAAGAGGATGGCCCGGCGCTTCTCAAAATTAATGACGCAACCGGCGCGATCCTCACTGAAGAATATTATAGGGACGGCCTCTATCATCGCGAAACGGGTCCGGCCGCTCGCACATGGCACGACAACGGCGCTGTTGCGGCCGAATATTGGTACCGGCACAGCGAGCCACACCGCGACGGAGGCCCGGCGGTTGTCGAGTTCGGTGAAGACGGTTCGCTGTCGAACGAGAGTTGGTACCAGAACGGGTTGCTTCACCGAGATCCCGCCAACGGTCCAGCCGTTCTTTACACCAGCTCAGATGGGCCGACCCACACGGCCCAATACTACGTGCATGGTGAACTAGTTGAACTGCCCTGTAGTAAATTGAGCGAGCAGGAGATGTGCGATGCTTGAGACGCACAGTTCCTTGAACCAGGCGGAAGTAGCTGGTGCTCTGTCGGGATATTTCGGCGTGGCAGCCCAGCATCCCGGCATTGTGAAGCTGACCGAGCTCGTGTTGCCCGACGTGCAGCGCGCGATGGAGCGCAATCCCGCCTCTTGGAAGACCCAGTTGCCCGGCGTGATCGCCCGCTATGAAAGCGCGGCGAGGGAATTCGGCCTCACACTGTCGCTCGAGCAGCAGCAGCGCATCCTCTTGGAGAAATCCAATCGCACTGATTCCGCTTATGCAGCCGCGCAAAGAGGGCTCGACATCCTCGGCGGCCGTGCTGCGGAGCGCGACGTTTCATCGACCGAGCGCGGCCGCGCCCTTCAGACGCCTGCAGAACGGGCCGGGCTCCGCAGTGGCGAGCTCGCTGGCCTCGAAAACCAGTTCGGCAAGGATGGTGTGGCAACCGCCATGCAGCAAGCTGAGGTGCTTGGCCTGCGCGGCAAGCAGAACATCGGCTTGCTGGCGGAGTTCAAGGATGTGGGTTCAGCCCTTGCCGGTGGCAACATGGATCAGGCCTGGGCGCTCTACAATGCGGAAGCAGACCCCGAGAAAAAGAAGAAGATCCTGACGCTGATTCAGAACGCGATCGAGGTGAAGAACAAGAACAACAAGGAGCTGAACAGCGCGATTGCTGACAAGCCCAAAGAGGAACGCGAGGCGATCAAGGCCGCAGTTGAAGCCTACACCAGCAAGCCCAATGATCCTAAAGCCCGCAAGGACTACGAAGCGCTCCAGCAGCGCTATGAAGGCGACAAGGCCGTGTCGAAAGTGTTGCGCGAGACGAAGGACAACAACGACGCGTTGAAAAAGGCCAACGCAGAGCAGCAAAAGAAGAACACAAGTCAGAAAACGGAAATTTCCAAGCAAGACGCCAAGAACGTTGCCACAACCGAGCGGTCGGAGAAGAAGGTTGGCGAGCAAGAAGATATCGCAGCAGCGCTGAACGTTGCGCCTGCTGCGGCCAAAACACCGGCGCGAGCGGTGTCAACGACACCGAAGCCTAGCCAGCCGTCGGTCTAGCGCTAGCGGTAGGCTTTGATCGAGTGCGGGTTGCGGCGGCACACGCATTTTCGCGAGTGAAGGCGCCGACCTCAATTCGCAACTTTTCAAACATCTCAGGGCTTGTTTGCTTGAACGCAACCAACTCCTTCAAGCATGCTCCGGTACGATCGATTTCTCGTTCCTTAGATTCCAATTGTCGGCCTTGGGAGCTAAGGCGTCGCCCCTCCTGCTCCAAAAGCTGACCCTTTCGCACTTCGCACAGAGCATCTACGCCGTACTCGTTGCCTGAATTCTTTTTGTATTCGCCACAGTCGGTGTTCGTCGTGATCCGGGGATCGCTGAACACACGCTTGGTGAGTTCCTGCGTGGCACGAGAGATCGGTTGAGCCGAAGCTGAGAGGCTACCAAGTGGTGAAACACAAACGGCCGCCGCAGCCGCCATGGCGATTACGGCTCTGCGAGAGGCATCACGTGAAGGTCGTCTCAGGGTGATCATGCGTCTAGTCCGTGTATATTTATAGCACAACACTAAGACACTTGATTTTATTACATTACTTTCACCGTAACATTATTTGGCATTACGCTACGCGCTCCGTTTTTGCTGTAAAACCGAGCGGCTGTAGCGTTAAATCGGTTAATGCTTGTCTCGAACGACCCTCAACTCATTGAAATTCCGAGCAACCCCTCTTGCATCGGTCTGCCAAATTCTGTTTCGCGGGAGTCGAAGGGCTCGGATCGGGGGACTTGGTCAGGTGCAGCGACGCTGCTCTACACAGCCGAGGGCGAGCGGAAATATCTCAACCGCGATGAGCTCGGCCGGTTTATTGCGTGTGTGAAGACCTTCGATGCCGAGCGATCGCTGTTCGGTTTGCTGCTCGCCTACACCGGCGCGCGCGTCAGCGAGGCGCTCGCTCTGACGCCGAACTCCTTTCAGTTGGGAAGCAATCTCGTGACCTTTGCAACGCTGAAGCGGCGCAAGCCAAGCTTCCGCGAAGTACCGATACCGCCGTTCCTGATGGTGGCGTTAAGCCAGCATTTTGGACTGCGGTGCGCTCAACTTCGCAATGAACGAATGCGGTTGTGGGGCTGGACGCGGGTCAGGGCATGGAGGTTCATCAAGAAGGTGATGACGCTTGCGGATATCTTCGGCGTGAAGGCTTGCCCTCGCGGGCTTCGCCACGCTTTCGGTGTGGCCACGTTCCAGAGCGGTGTTCAGCTCAATCTGATTCAGCGCTGGATGGGCCATGCGCGGATGAGCACCACCGCGATCTACGCCAACGTGTTTGGACCCGAAGAGTTGATGCATGCCCGCAGGTTCTGGCGGATGACGTTCCCGCAGGGCCGGCACACCGTTGCCTCCGAGCCGATGGTAGCGGCATGCGCGTAACGGCAGGCCAAATCGACCGCATCATTGGATGCAATATCCGAAGGCGGCGGCTTGCGCGGGGGATGACGCAACAGGAGCTCGCTTCCGATATCGGCGTGAGCTTCCAGCAGCTGCAGAAATATGAAGCGGGCACTAACCGGGTTTCGGCGGGAATGCTGTTCCGGATAAGTGTCGTTCTCGGCGTGTCTCTTTATGCCTTCTTCGAGGCTGGACCGGGTGATGAGAACCAGCTCGACAACGAGGCCGAGGTCGATCCGTCGTTCCGGCAATCGGACCGGTGACCACTCGTCGCGACACTATCGTATTGCTCGACGGCTTTTTCGCTCGCAACGCCGGCGTTGAAGATAATCGCCGCTGCAGTCGGCTGAGTTCGCACGGGTTGTTGTTTTCTGAATTGCAATCTCCGCATGTGGCGAATAGTCTTAGCCGGAAAACTGCGGGGCGTTGCCGAATGAACTTTCGATGGCGTGTGTGCTGCCTCTTAGGGACTCTATTCTTTTTGCCCTTCCATGCCTTGGCGGGCGAGACCGTGCAACTGGCGCAATCGGCCAACAGCGGTCTGGAGCGCTCGTCCGCTGCGGCAACGCTCGACCGTTCCCCCAACTCTAAATTCTACCAGCCGGTGTTGTCGTTCGGCGATGCCTCGGCCAACACCAAGATCTATTTCTTTTGGTCAGCCGTTAGCGCCAAGAGCCTGCAATTCTTTCGCACGCGCATAATCCCGGTCGCGCTCAAGAAAGAAAAGGCTCGTGCCCAGATCATCGTTTATCAACTTCTCGACAACGCTTCGCACGATCTGGTCGGGCCAGGCGCTTACCTCTTATGTCCTGACTCGCACGCCCGTTATGCCGCCTTGGCAACGCGCTACTTGGCGAATGCCACGGATGTTTCCGCGGTTCGTCTCGATAAGAAAATCAACATGTACGCGAATGCGTTCGTCCGGCGCTTGATTTCGGAGAAGGCCATCAATCCGGCTGCCTGTCTCGGCTCGTCCGACTTCAGCACGCGGCAAGTTTTGCAGATGAAGGATACGCGCGAATTCTATGCCAAATACAAGTTCTCGGCATTTCCCTTCCTTCTTATCGACGGTACGTACTACGCGGCTGACGATCCCGAGGCCGTGAAACTGCTATCCGACCTCGGCGCCGCGGCGCCCAGCCGATGACAGGTAGGACCATGGCAAAGTACCGGGGCGTTCTCGCCGCATGCGTTTGCGTGTCAATGCACAGTGCGGCTACCGCGCAAACAGGCCAAGCAATGATTCCGCCCCGGGCCGTGGCGCCGGATGGCTGGTACTCCGATCTCGGCGCCGGTGATTTTCAGCAGATGAACCAAAACCAGATCCGCTACAACACCATCGGTGACACGGTGAGAAATATTGCATCACCCTTGCAAGACATGGTGTCGGGAATACAGGGCGTCGGCGAAGCAGGGATGGCGGTAGCTGAAAAAATCTACAGCCAGATTCTGCAAAGGCCCGATGTGCCGCAGGCAAGCAATGACGCCCTGCGCCGGCTTGCCCAGGACTATGCCAATGCGACAAATCTCAACCTCGAAAACATCTCCAATAGCGAGGACTACGTCACGAACAGTCGCGCGGCTTACAACGACACGAGCCTCTGCGCAAAAGGGCTTCTCTTGTGTTCGTCTTATTTTCTTTCGACAAAGAAGGTCTGTTCAAACAATGTGCTGGATACATCCTCGCTCACAGGATTGCGGTCGGTAAATATCGTTGAAGTGAATTGCGAGAATGGCAAAGCCACCGTCACGAACCGTTGGCCGTCCGCCGCCTATCGGGGGAAGGAAACGCGGCAAATGGGCGATACGATCTATTTTCAGGGCGACAAATCGAGCAACTACTGCGTGATGTGCCGCTAGTGACGATGCTCCGATGGGTGGAACCGTGCCGCTAAACGGAAGCGCCGCCCGTGATGATGCTGAGATGCCTGGCGGAAGGCCAGGTGGTCGGCAGATGCGGTCACTGAGTGCAACAGTCTGCAAAATTGTTTCAAACAATGTCCGTGCCTAGGCGAGGGCTGATCCGCGGCGTTACGACTTGCAACTCAACAACAACAAAAAGGAGTTGCTCATGTCCGATACCATCACCCTTGGAAGACGCCTTATCCCGATCGCGCATGTGGTCCTGGCCGAGCCTTTCGACCCGGCTGCCAATCCGCGGTTTGAAAGCGACAAGCCGTTTCGAACACGCGTGGTGCTGCTCGACCGCGACAGTGTGTTGACCGAAACGCCGCCCCAGGCCTTCGGTGAAGCAAATGGCTTCCGCCTTCTGCCTGACGATGCGGTTTTTGTGAATCCGGCCATCCGATTCCGGGTGGAGAGCTTTGAGCCTGGCCAGGATTTTCAGCCCACAAAGCCGTTTGCCACGCGGTTGATGTGGAAGGATCTCGATGGGCAGGTGCAGAGTAAGCTCCTGTTGTCGAAACCCGAGCTGGTGTTGGCGGTCGCGGTGCAGGGCGCGGCAGAGAAGGGTGAAGGAAGAGAACTCGAGGCGCCCGCTCCTCGGGAGCGGGCGCCTCGTTCGGCCAGCCGGCGCCGCGCGCGGCGCAGCGCGTCAGCGACCCCCGTTTAGATAGGCCCGCACGCCCTCGCGCATGTACTGCTTGAGAATACCACGGAAGCAGGTGTTCTCGGTGACGTCATAGGCGGGGGCGTTTGCCTTGTTCTCGGGCGGATAGCCCCCACAGCGCGCTTTCGTCACTTCCTCAAGATAAGGATCGCTGCGAAGCCTCTCCAAATCCTCTTCTTCCAGATAGTGCATATCGACCGAGCGGGTCGCGAACATGCGTTCCACCAGTGGTTCGGGAAGGCCGCGCTTGCGGGCATAGGTGACGATTTGCTGCTGCGTGCCGACATACTGCACGCGGTAATCTTCGGGCGGCATGGAAGCCACTGTCTGTCCCGTAATGCGCGAGCGATGAATTCCGACCACGTTGCCGGTCCGCGTGAGGCCCGCCAGCCAGATGAGGGAGCAGGCGCTGGCGCAGGTGCACCAGGATTTTCCGTTGTATGAATTGCTGGCCACGGCCTGGGAGCGGATCGATGTGCGCGTGGAAAGTGCGCGCAAGCAAACGGCGTCCTCGGGGGTTGATCCGTTGCGGAAAGGCGCCTGGGTCTGTGCACGCAGAAGGTTGATTTGTTCGCCGATGCCGATTGCCTCACTCACGATCCCGCCCGGCGAAAACACATTGACCCGGAAGAGGAGATAGCCGGCCCGAAGATACGGCGTGATCAACTCCCGGAACTTCTGATTATCGCCCTCAACAACGTCGCCCTGAAGATTGACATGGATGACGCGCTCGCGGTCATCGGGCTGCACATCCATCGTGAGCGACACCGCGGGTGTTGCAAGGGCTGTAAGGGCCAAGGCGAGCAGGGCAAGTTTTTGCATCCGGGGCTCCATTGCGTGAAGGAGCCTCAGATGCGCTGCGAATTTTGCGCGGCAAGCTTGCGTGCCGAACTTTGCCGGTCTTTGGCGACCATGAGCGTTTGGGCGCGCCCTTCGGGACGGCTCTCGCGTGCTGCGCCGGAAGGCGTCGCATCCCTTCGGGCTTCGATCCTCGCGCCGCGCTGCCGCGCGCTTTTTTTGAAGGGCAGGGGGTCGAGAGCTCCGCTCTACACCCCCATGCAAGAACAAACCCGGCATCCCCCGATCTTCGCGCCAAGGGGCGCTGCAGACCGGGTGGTCCCCCCTGCCGGGTTTCTTCTTGCACCCCCGTACTCGGTCTCGCCGACGGGCAGGGTTGCAGCAGCAGCTGCAACCAAACCCAAGGGAGAAAGACCATGACATTGACGCTTCAAGATATTCCACTGGCCAAACTCGTTCCCTCACACGCCAATGTGCGGCGCGCGGGCCGCAAGAATGGCATTGGCGAATTGGCCGCCAGCATCGAGGCCCACGGCCTCCTGCAAAACCTGACCGTCCGCCGCGCGGCCAACAGCAATTTCTTCGAGGTCATCGCGGGCGGTCGCCGCTTGCTGGCCTTGCAGAAGCTGGTCAAGCGGAAGGCGTTGCCCAAGAACGCCAAGATACCTTGCCATGTGATCGAAGAAGGAAGCGTCCGCGAAATCAGCCTTGCCGAAAATCTTCTGCAATGCCCCATGCATCCCGCCGACCAGTATGAGGCCTTCGCCAAGCTACACACCGACGAGAACATGACCGCTGAGGATATTGCGGCGCGCTTCGGCGTCACCGCCGCTGTGGTCAAGCAACGGCTCAAGCTCGGCGCAGTCAGCCCTGTGCTGATGAAGGCCTACCGCGAGGATGGTTTGAACCTTGAGCAGTTGATGGCTTTCACGATCACCGACGATCATGCCTTGCAGGAGACCGTGTTTGCCGAACTATCGCCGCGCAACGACAGCCGCCACGCGATCCTGCATGCGTTGACCGAGGGGCAGGTCGAGGCCGATGATCGCCGCGCGCGCTTTGTTGGGATTGAGACCTATCAGGCCGCGGGCGGCACCATCACCCGCGATTTGTTCGATGCGGAATGCGAAGGCTATTTCGCCGATGCAGCCTTGTTGAATCGCCTCGTCCGGGAAAAACTTCAGCGCAAAGCCAACAGGGTGCTGGCTGAAGGCTGGCGCTGGGTCACGGTTGAAGCTTCCTTCGATCACGCGCTCACCGCTGGCATGCGCCGCGTCTACCCGCAGCCCTTGCCGCTGCCGGAAGCTGAGCAGGCCACGCTCGACGATCTGCAAGCCAAGATCGAGGCCCTGAATGCCCTCGATGAGCTTTCGGAAGAACAGGCCGATGAGCTTGACCGCCTCGAAGCCGCGCTTGCTGAAATCGAGCAGCCGGAAGCCTATCGCCCCGAGGACATGGAAGCAGGCGGCGCATTCGTGTCTCTTGGCCATGATGCCAAGCCGCGTATCGAGCGCGGTTTCATTCGTCCCGAGGATTTGGCCAAGATCGCCGAAGGCGAAGGTGAGGAAGATGCCGATCTGGCGGAAGGGGCAGAGACGGAAGAAAGGCCCGCGCTTTCCGACAAGCTGGTCGCCGAGTTGACCGGCTACCGCACCTCCGCGCTTCGCAACGCCCTTGCGGAAAATCCCGCGATGGCGCTGAACGCCCTCGTGCACGCGTTGGCGCTCCCGGCGTTCTATCATCTGGCCGGTTGTCCCAGTTGCGTGGATGTGTCGGTTCGCAGCAAGCCCCTCAATAGCTTCGTGAACGGCTTCGCCGACAGCCCCGCCGAGCGGGCCAACAGCGGGCGGCATGACGCATGGGGCAAGCGCCTTCCCGCCGACCCGGAGGAGCTTTGGGCGTTTATCCTCGCAATGAAGGAAGCGGATCGGCTCGCGCTTCTGGCGCATTGCGTGGCGCAAGGCGTGGATGCCGTTCAGGAGAAGGGCATTCCCCGCAGCGAGCATTCAGGCGTGCTGGCCAAGGCGGTCGCGCTCGACATGGTGCCCTATTGGCAGCCGACCGCTGTGACCTACTTCGGGCGCGTTTCCAAGCAGCGCATCCTCGAAGCGGTGCTGGAAGGCGTCACGCCCGAGGCCGCCGATAATCTCGCCAGCCTCAAGAAAGCCGACATGGCCGCCGCCGCCGAGCAGCGGCTGGCCGGGAAAGGCTGGCTCCCGGAATTGCTCCGGAGCTAATCACCGGTCTCCTTGCGGGCCGAGGCCGCTTTGGCTTCGGCCCGTTTTCTTTTGCGCGCTTCGTTCTTCGCTTGTCTCTTGGCCTCGAATTCATCGGCGCGCCGGGCGCGGGTGGCGAGCGAGCGCTGTTCTTCTTCCCGCAGCCACGACCAAAGACTGTCGCGCAATCCAGCGATCTGGCCGTTATGCTTGAATAACGGCGCGCGTGGATTCGTTTTGTAAAGTTCGTAGATCGCACGCGCCGTTTTGTCGCCATCGTATAGCTCTTCGGCGAGGGCCTCAGCGCCCACGATCAGCTTGCTGCGGTTCTCCTTGGTAAGCTCGGGCGCCTCAATCATCGCTGCTGGTCTCCCTAGTCAAAAGCTGGCCGATCGCAAGCACCGTTGCCTCACTGACCTTGCGGTACTGCTGCAAATCCGTGCGCGCCTCGACCGGAATGCGCGCTTGCCACGCTTCCGGCTTCGATCTCTTGCCGGGCGGCGTCCAGTAGCGAACGCTTGCCGTCTTGCCGTTGATGCCGGACAGGCGAAGATCGCCGAGTGTGCCGGGACTGAGCGCCATCACCTCGATCATCGGAGAACCGGGCAATGTCTCTTTCCCGGCGCGCAAGGCTGACGCGCGCATCAGGCTTCCACTCGCCGCCGAAGCAATCACGGCTTCAAGCGCCTGCGGGAAGCTGTGGCGCAGCGGCAGGCGCTTGAGTTCCGCAATGCCCAGCCCCCGAAAACCGCCCGTGCTCGACGTGTCCGCATGGGGCAGGGTCGCGAGATACCGCTTCACCGTCAAAGCGGCATCCTTGACCTGGCCGCCGCCGAGAATGGCCGTGAGCAAATAGGCCGCATCGCGCGGCGACATGGACGCCCCATGGCGGCCCCGCCCGCCCTTGGTGCGCAATCCCGCTTCGGCAAGGTGCCGCAAATAGCCCGCGAGTGAAACCGCAGGCAGGCCGAGGCTGCGCGACATCGCTTCGATCAGGTCGGTTGAATCCGCCGCCATCCCGCGTGCCCATCCATTTCAAGATTTTTTGTTTATAGCACGAAGGAAGGTGCGGAACAATCCTCCAGTGTTTTAAAAACAATCGAGAGGGACGGCAATGTTCGGCAAAGACGCGTGTATCGCACATACGGCTTCCCCATCTTTCCGCCGAGGGAGGCGCCCGTGGCACGCAAGGCAAAAAACAAAAGGCGGAAGCGGCACGCGAAAGAGCGCGGCCGCCTTACCCGCGCGCGCTGGGCGCCCGTGCCGGCGGACTCGCCCTTCATCGATGAGACCTTGCAGTTCTGGCAGCCCCGCGCGAACCGCACACTCACCCGCGAGGACGGGCGGGAGATCATTCAAAACGTGTTGGCGTTTCTTTCGATCCTGGACGAGTGGGATCGCGCCGAGCGCGCGGTCACGGCAGAAGCCGCCCCTCTCGCATCGGCCGAAGCAGCGGAAAATCCAGCAGGTTGAGAAAGTAAAACGCGCGAATCTTTTCGCGTTGCGCCCGTGACTCCCCGGGCGCAAAATCATTTGTCATTTATCGTGTGAGGGTTCGATGGCACTCAACAATCGGCCGGAGCCGCTGGCGAAGGCCATCATCTATGCCCGCGTTTCGTCGAAGGATCAGGAGAAAGAAGGTTTCTCCCTCCCGTCGCAACTCAAGCTGCTGCACGGCTATGCCGCCGCGCAACGCATGCTCGTCGTGCAGGAATATGTGGAGTCCGAAACCGCCAAGCAGTCGGGCCGGGCCCAGTTCGAAGCAATGATCCGTTACGTGCAGGCGCATCCTTCGGTGCGGATCATCCTCGTTGAGAAGACAGATCGCCTCTATAGGAATTTCTTCGACTATGTCCGGCTCGATGTCGAACGGCTCGACCTCGAAGTGCACCTCGTCAAAGACAACGTCGTGCTTACGAGGGATTCCCGCTCACATGACAAATTCATGCACGGCATCAAGGTGTTGATGGCTAAAAACTACGTCGACAACCTGTCCGAAGAAACCAAGAAGGGCATGCTGGAGAAGGCCGAGCAGGGGATCTGGCCCTCCCAAGCGCCCATCGGTTACCTCAACGTCAAAGCGGATAACGACAAACAAATCATTACGGTCGATCCCAAGCTCGGGCCTGTCGTAACCAAGTTGTTCAGCTGGTACGCCACGGGCTTCTATTCTCTGGATGAACTTGCCGGAAAGGCGCTCGAGTGCGGTTGGGTCCACAAGAAAACCGGCGGGCTGGTGCCCCGAAGCACCCTGCACCGCATGCTCAGCAAACGCATCTATACCGGCGACTTCGAATGGAAGGGCGTCGTCTATCACGGCACCCACGAGCCTCTGGTCACCCGAGCGATTTGGGAGAAGGTTCAGGACACGCTCGATGAGCGGGATTGCCGGAAGGTCCGCGGCAAGAAGGAATTCGCCTTTAGCGGCCTTATGACCTGCGGCCATTGCGGTTGCGCCCTCGTGGCCCAGTTGCAAAAGGGCAAAAGCAAAAAGGGCAACTACATCTACTACCGATGTTCCGGCTTCAAGGGGAAATGCCCGGAGCGGTATGTCCGCGAGGAGGTGATTGCCGGCCAGTTTGCGAAAGCGCTCGGCGGTCTCCGGATCAGCGAGGAGACCTTGCAGTTCCTGAAACGGGCCATTCAGGAAAGCCATGGGGACGAGCGGGAAGCCCATGAAGAGGCGGTCCGGCAACTCCAAGCCGAATATGACCGGTTGAACAGCCGGGTTCACGCAGCCTACGTGGATAAGCTGGAGGGTACGATCGACAAGGCCATGTATGAGTCATTGTCGAACAGATGGCGCCTTGAGCAGTCGAAACTGCTTGATGAGATCGCTGCCCATCAGCGCGCCGATCAATCTTACATGGACGCGGGAATTCGGCTGTTGGAGCTCGCCTGCCATGCGCCCAGCATCTTCAAGCGGCAGCCGCCAAAAGAGCAGGGGCGCTTGCTAAAAGCGATGCTTTCGAACACCTCATGGCGTGATGGCCAACTCACAATCGAGTGGCGGCAACCATTTGACTTTATTTCAGAAACTGTCTCCCGCGCGGCGGATGTAGAGGCTCGAAATGGCGCGGATTTTGCTGAGTGTAGCGTTTGGCGTCCCCACCGGGAATCGAACCCGGGTCTTCACCGTGAAAGGGTGATGTCCTGACCGCTAGACGATGGGGACGCGGTCGCGCCGACGTTCGGCGGTGCTCCCTATAGAGAGGTTGAGCCGGACCGGCAAGCGCCAGCCTTCCGGGCGGGGAAAATGCCCTGGAACGGGCGCTGGACCGGCCCCGGGAGCTACCAGTGGCCGGTGTTCGGCATCGAGGTCCAGGGTTCCTTCGGCGGGAGCGGCTTGCCCTTCTGCAGGAGCTCGATCGAGTGCAAGTCCGGCGACCGCACGAACGCCATGTTGCCGTCGCGCGGCGGCCGGTTGATGGTCACGCCGCCCTTCTGCAGCTTGTCGCAGGTCGCGTAGATGTCGTCGACCTCGTAGGCGAGGTGGCCGAAGTAGCGCGCCTCGCCGTAGTCCTCGGTGTCCCAGTTGAAGGTGAGCTCGACCATCGGCGCGTCTCTCCGGCCGGCCTCGAGTGCGGCCTTGGCGGCCGGCGCATCCTCGGGGGCGGCGAGAAACACCAGCGTGTACTTGTTCTTCTCGTCGGTCCTCCTTCGGACCTCCTCGAGGCCCAGGAGGTTGCAATAGAAATTCAGGGCGGCATCGAGATTGCGCACGCGCAGCATGGTGTGCAGGAATCGCATCGGGACCTCTTTACGCTCGTTGGGTCGAACTTCCGGCCGCGACACTAGCCGGCCGCGTCAGGGACACTATAGCAATGATCGCGTCCGATCTTGAGACCGCCATCCGGCATTTGCGCGACCTGGTCGAGGCGGCGGACACCGTGGTGCCGTTCACCGGCGCCGGCATCTCGACCGAGTGCGGCATCCCGGACTTCCGTTCGCCGGGCGGCATCTGGACCAAGATGCGACCGATCGACTTCGGCGACTTTGTCGCAAGCCAGGAGGCGCGCGACGAAAGCTGGCGGCGAAGATTCGCCATGGAAGAACAGTTCGGCGGTGCGAAGCCCGGCCGCGGCCATCGGGCGCTGGCCGCGCTCTACAAGGCTGGGAAGATTCCCGGAATCATCACCCAGAACATCGACAATTTGCATCAAGCATCGGGCTTTTCGGCCGATGCGGTGGTCGAATTGCACGGCAACACGACCTACGCGACCTGTCTTGATTGTGCCAAGCGGTACGAATTAGCCTGGGTGAAGGAGCGATTCGCGGCGTCGGGCGGCCAGGCCCCCGATTGCCTGTCATGCGGCGGCTATATCAAGACCGCGACGGTGTCGTTCGGTCAGGCCATGCCGGAGCAGGCGATGCGCCGCGCCCAGGAGCTCGCCTGCTCATGCGATCTGTTCGTGGCCATAGGATCGTCGCTAGTCGTTTGGCCCGCCGCGGGATTTCCGCTGGCTGCGAAGAGAGCAGGCGCACGACTCGTCATCATCAATCGTGAGGCTACGGACTTCGATGACATCGCCGATCTGGTCATTCACGACGATATTGGTGCGGTGCTTTCGCCTTTCATCGCCCACTAAGTGTTTTTCCGTAAGCGGCGACGCATCATCTTGCGATGCAAGCATGTTTGCGTCCTCGAGACGGGTGATATCCACGTCTTTTTCACAACACGCTTTACATTACGTTGCGGAACGGGACACCCGGTGCGACTGTTGCGCTTGTTAATAGAGATTCGCGCAGCGTCCTTTCACAAGAGACGAAACCTCAGGGGCAGCCGAGCGTCACCATGGCGTCGGACGAAATTTTAAAAGGCTTGGGGCTTGGGCCGCAACCAGCCGGCGACGTCGGAGACGACGCGACGGCAACCATCATCGAGCTTTCCGGAGTCATCAAGTGGTTCGATGTCTCCAAGGGCTACGGTTTCATCGTTCCGGACAACGGCTTGCCGGACATCCTGCTGCACGTGACGTGCCTGCGGCGCGACGGCTTCCAGACCGCCTACGAAGGCGCAAGGATCGTCGCCGAGGTGCTGCAGCGGCCGAAGGGATTGCAGTGCTTCCGGATCCTGTCGATGGATGACTCGACAGCGATCCACCCTTCGACGCTGCCGCCGGCCAGGACACATGTCCAGGTCACGCCGACCAGCGGACTCGAGCGCGCGGTGGTGAAGTGGTTCAACCGCCTGCGCGGATTTGGGTTCCTGACCCGCGGCGAGGGCACGCCGGACATCTTCGTGCACATGGAGACGCTGCGGCGTTTCGGCCTCGCGGAGCTGCGGCCCGGCCAGACCGTGCTGGTCCGGTTTGGGCCCGGTCCCAAGGGCATGATGGCCGCGGAGGTCCGTCCGGACACCGGCAGCCCGACAGGCCCGGCGTCGCACTAGCCGCCTGAAATGGACGACCATCGCGCCTTCCGGGCGCGATGGTTTGTTTTTTGACGGTCCCGGTCGCCGATGGGCCGGCCGAAACACGAAACCGTTATCGAAGCGGCGAAATTTCGCCGGCGCCGGGCCCGATCCCGCCGGATTCGTTGTGTTTTTCAGCCGGTCCGCCTATGGAGGGGGCCGCCGCGCCCCACCATTCGTCCACCGTTCCGGCCGGGAGTTTCTTGATGCGCATTCCGCGTGCGAAGTTTTTTGCTGTCGCTTTGGTCGCGGCGGTCGGGGGGCTCTCCAGTTCTTTTGGCGGACTTCAGGCGATCCGAGCCTCGGCTCAGGAGGCCGGCCTCCTGGAGAAGCGCGAGTCGCTCTACAACAACATCTTCATCTTCGGTGACCGCGATCAGGTCACGATGACGTTCGGCCAGAACAAGCGCTACTACACCGAGAGCAGCATGAAGCTCTCCGACCCCGGCGGGCTGACGGTCGACTACACCCGTTACATGACGCTCGGCGTCGCCTATCCGGAAAAGGTCGAGCGCATCGCCGAGATCGGGCTCGGCGGCGGACGCACCGTGTCCTACCTCAGCCAGACGCTGCCGGACGCCGGCATCCTGGCCATCGAGCTCGACAAGGACGTGGTCGACCTCGCCAAGAAGTATTTCAAATTCCGGGAGACCGCGCGGCTGCGCACCGTGGTGTCGGACGGCCGGGCCTACCTGCTGAAGGACCCCGAGAAATGGGACGTCATCCTGATCGACGCCTATCGCGGGCCGTTCGTGCCGTTTCATCTCCTGACCAAGGAGTTCTACACGCTGGTGAAATCGCGGCTCAATCCGGGCGGCGTGGTGGTGCAGAACATCGAGCCCTCGACCATGCTGTTCGACTCCGCGACCACGACGCTGAAGAGCGTGTTTCCCTCGGTCGACCTCTATGACGGCGGCGGCAACGTGGTGGCGATCGGCTACGACGCCATGCCGGTGTCGCAGACCGAGCTGATGGCGCGCGCCGCACGCGCGACCGAGCGCTGGAAGCCGCGCTACGACTTCCGCCAGATGGTCGCCGAGCGCCGCGTGCTGGCCAAACCCACCGGCAAGATCCTGACCGACGACTTCGCGCCGGTGGAGACGCTGCGCGCCATCGAGAAGAATAACGAGAAGTGGAAAGAGCAGACGGAAGCGCCCCGCTGATGTCGCACGCTTATTTGCGCGGAACGCTGCTGCTCCTCCTCGCCCTGGTGCTGGGCTTCGCCCTGATGGGCTTCGAGATGCTGGGCAGCCGCTACCTCTATCCGTACTTCGGCGGCGGCATCAACACCTGGGCGTCGCTGATCGCGACCGTGCTGGTGGCGCTGATGCTCGGCTACCTCATCGGCGGCGCGCTGGTCGACCGCACCATGAGCCCGCGGCTGTGCGGCGGCTTGCTGGTCGTCGCCGGCGTCTATCTGTTCACGATTCCGCTCTGGGTCGATCCGCTGTTCGGCTGGATATTGACCGCGATCGGCGACGGCATGGCGGGCATCGTCTTCGCCGCGACGCTGCTGCTGCTGCTGCCGCTGACGCTGATGAGCGTGTTCACGCCGTTTGCGGTCCGGCTTCTGCTGGTGTCGATCAGCTTCGGCGGCCGGATCGTCAGCTACGTCTACGGCGTCTCGACCATCGGCAACGTGCTCGGCACGCTGGTGACCACCTTCACGCTGGTGCCGTCGTTCGGCTCCCGCGCGCTGACCATGGTGTTCGCTGCGGTGACCATCGCCTGCGGGCTGTTGATGGTGGTCGCGGACCGGTATCTGCGTGGAGAAGAAGCATGAAGGCTGCTGCTGCCGCCATTGCTCTCGCGCTGCTCACGACCACCGCGCAGGCCGATCCGGTGGTGATCGCATCCGCGGCCTATCCGGAAGGCCTGCTCTGGCACGGTGGCAAGCTCTACGTCACCGAGATGGGCGCCGACCGCGTCAGCATCATCGAGGAGGGCGGCAAGACCCGGCAGTTCTGGGAGATGGCCGGCTGCGGGCCGACCCAGATCGTTCCGTTCGGCCCCTCGGGCTTCATCGTCGACTGCCATCTCGGCCGGGCGATGGTGGAAGTGACAGCCAACGGCACGACCGGCCGGCGCTTTGCCACCGCGCCGAACGGCACCCCGCTGCAGGACCCCAACGCCGGCACCAGCGACGGGCAGGGCGGCGCCTATTTCTCCGACGCCGGCATCTTCGATCTCGCCGCGCCGCCGACCGGCCGCGTCTATCACCTGAGCGCCATGGGCGTGATGACCGAGGTGGTCGGCGGAATCCGCTACGCCAACGGCGTCAACTTCGACCCCGCGACCCGCACGCTCTATCTCTCCGAGCATCTGGCCCGGCGCGTCCATGCGCTGACGCTCGACGCCCGCAACCATGTCACGGCGCGCAAGGTCCTGATCGACTTTTCGAAGCTGCCGACCGCCCGCGACTATTCGTTTCCGCTGGCGGGGCCTGACGGCATCGCGCTCCGCCCGGGCCTGATCGCGGTGGCCGAATACGGCGAGGGCCGGGTCCACATCTTCGACCGCGACGGCAAGCACCGGAACACGCTGAAGGTTTCGATGCCCTTCGTCGACACCGTGGTCTGGGACGGCGCCGGAAATCTCATCGCCGGGGGCGCGTTCCAGAACACCCGGCCGCCGTTCGAGGGGGCCGTCGTTAAGTTTTCACCGGCAGAATGGGAAAAAGGGCCGTAAATGGCCGATCGCATTGACCCCGACCGGGGTCCATGCGATTCACGTCAGCCTTCGGAGCATAGCGCAGCCTGGTAGCGCACCTGCTTTGGGAGCAGGGGGTCGCAGGTTCAAATCCTGCTGCTCCGACCAGCCTTCGCTCTTCGAGCTTCGGCTCGGCGAGCCAGACACGGACCGAGCCGCTCGATGACCGCACGAATCTACAAGCCCGCCAAGACCGCGATGCAGTCCGGTCATGCCCGGACCCGCGAATGGGTGCTCGACTACGAGCCCGAGGAGCCGCGCGTCGTTGAATCGCTGATGGGCTGGACCACCTCCGGCGACATGAAGAGCCAGCTCAAGCTGCGCTTCGCCACCAAGGAGGAGGCGGTCGCCTACGCCGAGCGGCACGGCATTCCCTACGAGGTGCACGAGGCGAAGTTCGCACAGCGGCGCGGACTGTCCTACGCGGACAATTTCTCGTCGACCCGTCGCGGCGCTTGGACACACTAAGACGCCGCTTCGCGGCTGCAGGACACACTCGCGCTATTCAAATTGCTATAGTCGGCCGCCGGGTGCCGCATGGGGCGGCGCCCAAATTTTGAGGGCGGCCATCCATGCCTTCCAATCTGCGTTTCATGAATCCGCCGGCGATCGCCAAGCCCGGCGGCTACAGCCACGTCGTCGAGGCCACGGGTCCCGGCCGGATCGTCTATATCGCGGGCCAGCTCGGCCTGAAGCCCGACGGCACGCTCGCCGGCGACTTCCGCGCCCAGGCCGTGCAGGCCTTCGAGAACCTGAAGGCGGCGCTCGCTTCGGTCGGCGCGACCTTCGACGATGTGGTCAAGCTCAACAACTACCTGATCGACATCGGCACCAATCTCGCTGCCTATCGCGAGGTGCGCGACAAGTATGTGAACACTTCGGCGCCGCCGGCCAGCACCACCATCGGCATTGCGGCACTCGCGCTGCCTGCCGCGCTTTACGAGGTGGAAGCGGTGGTCGTGTTGGCGAAGTGAGCCACTTGCTCTGACGTCATTCCGGGGCACGCGCGCATAGCGCGTCGAAGACGCGCGTAAACGCGCTTATGGCGCGTGAACCCGGAATCCAGTTCAGGAGAAAATCATTGCCTGTCTGCATTCCGGGTTCGCGGGCTACGCCCGCACCCCGGAATGACAGCGATGACAGCTAACCCACCGCGTTCAGCACCTTGCCGTTCTCGGCCTTCACCGCCTTGGCGTCGATCAGGATCACCGCGAGGATGCACGACTCCTTGCCGTTGTTGATCCAGTTGTGGATCGTGCCCCGCTGCACCATCACGTCGCCGGCCTTGAGATGCACGACGGTGCCGTCGAGGTCCATGTCGATCTCGCCCGCCATGCAGACGATGTAGTCGATCGAGTCGGTGCGGTGGTTGCGCGCCTGCACGCCCGGCTTGAACTCGATGACGCGGAAGATGGTGCCGCCGGGCAGCGTGGTCTGCACCGGGCGCGCGCCGGCGTCCTCCTGGGTGTCGTTGTTCACCGGGAAGCCTTCCGTGCTCCAGATCGCGTGCGCGAGCGCACCCGGACGGCCTTCCCGGATGTTGCTGACGACCTCGTCGATCTTGGCAATCGCCTTGCCGTTCGCATCGTGGCCGGTGATCACCCGCCGCACCTTCAACGCCATCGCACGCCTCCCTGAATATTGCTTTGTCGATGGAACGGGACGCTATTTCGAAGCGCGCTATGCCGCAAGGCCGCGGGCTTTCGCGCGGACGATTCGATGATTAGGTTTGCGCCGAGAAGAAGAAGCCAAGGAAGAACGTCGAGGCGGAGGAATGGGCACAATGAAATCGATCAGGCTCGGTCTCGCGGCTGTCGCGCTGGCCCTGCTCGCCGGGCAGGCGACCGCGCAGCAATATCCGACCCATCCCGTCAAAATCCTCGTCACCATTCCGCCGGGCGGCGCGCCCGATATCGCCGCACGCCTGCTCGCGCAGCGCATGACTGAGACGATGGGCAGCTCGTTCTTTATCGAGAACCGCTCCGGCGCCAACGGCAACGTCGCGGCCGATGCGGTCGCCAAGGGCGAGCCGGACGGCTACACGCTGATCATGGCGGCCGACAGCCTGCTGACCATCAACCCGCACGTCTATCCGTCGCTGCCCTACGATCCGCTGAAAGACCTGCTGCCGGTGTCGAGCGTGGCGTCGAACCAGTTCTTCCTCTCGGTCAATCCGAGCCTGCCGGTGAAGACCGTGCCGGAGCTCATCGAATACGCCAAGAAGGCCAAGCCGCCGCTGACCTACGCGTCGGGCGGCAACGGCAGCCAGCATCAGCTCGGCATCGAGATGTTGAAGCAGCGCGCCGGCGTCGACATGCTGCATGTGCCGTATCGCGGCGGCGCGCCGGCCGGTATGGCGACGGTCGCCGGCGAGACCATGGTGGTGCTGGCGGGCGCCTCGAACGCGGGTCTCCTGCGCGGCGGCCAATTGCGCGGGCTCGCCACCACCGGGCCGAAGCGCTCGCCGCTGTTTCCGGACCTGCCGCCGATCGCCGATTACTATCCGGGCTACGACCTGACGATCTGGCTCGGTCTGTTCGCACCGCCGGCCACGCCCGAGCCGATCGTGACCAAGCTGCGCGACGAGGTGCAGAAGATTTTGAAGGAGCCGGAGTTCCAGCAGAAGCTCAACGTTACCGGCGCGCTCGAGCCCTTGATGCTGTCGCCCGCAGACTTCTCGGCGCTGATCAAGCGCGACTACGACAAGTACGGCAAGCTCGTCCGCGACGTCGGCGTGAAGGTGCAGTAGCTGCGCTTAAGTCGCCTTCACTGCGCTTCGCGCAGCTCCGGATGGGCGTCGAGCCGCGCCGTGTTGAGCCGGTGGACGATGAAGCAGATCACCGCGCCGAGCGCGAACGGCACCGCCGACCACATGTAGAGGTTCTGCACCGGCATGCCGACCAGTTGCGCACCGGCGAGGGGACCGACGATCGATCCGATCCGGCCGAGGCCAAGCTGCCAGCCGGAGCCGTTGGAGCGCAGCGACGTCGGGTAGATCATCGCGCCGGCCACGTTGATGCCCGACTGCACGCCGAGCACCAGGAAGCCCGCAAAGAACGTCGCGGTCAGCAGCAGCACAGGCTGCGCCGTCAGCCCGGCAAAGCCGATCGAGCCGACCACCGGCACCGCCAGCGCGAACATGATGGAGATGGCCAGGAAACGATGCCGCTGCAGCCAGCCGCACAGCGCGAGCGAGCCCACGGTGCCACCGACCTGGAGCGCAGCGCCCGCCAGCGCCGCGGTGGCCGGCGGCAGCTTCGCCGCGGTCATGAGCGTGGGCGTCCAGCTCAGCAGGAAGAAGAAGCCCATCAGGTTCAGCGCAAACACCAGCCACATCAGTGGCGTGATGAGCGCGAGGCCCTGCCGGAACAGATAGGCAGGATTGAAACCGGAAAACTGCTGCTTCTCGTCCTCGAGCTCGAAGCGCGCATTTGGCGGCACCACGAAATCCGGCCGGATGTCCTTGACCAGCCGCTCCATCGCGCCGCGGTCGCGCTCGCGCAGCGCCATGAACTTGATCGATTCCGGCAGGCCGAAGAAGCCGGCAAGCCCGATGGCGATCGGCACGATGCCACCGACCTGGAACAGCAGCGGCCAGCCGTGTTGCGGCACGAACACCGCGCTGATGACGCCCGGGATGGCACCGCCGATCGGCACGCAGCCGACCGCGATCAGGGCGAGGGTGGCGCGGAGCTTCCGCGGCGCGGATTCGGCGTTGATCGCGACCACGTTGGGGATCACACCACCGATGCCGATGCCGGCGAGGAGCCGCAGCCAGAACATCTGATCGAGATTGGTCGCGTAGGCGGCCCCGAAGGTGAAGACGCCGAACAGCAGGTTCGACCAGATCAGCGCGGCCTTGCGGCCGTAGCGGTCGCCGATGAAGCCGAACAGCGCCGAACCGAACAGGATGCCGACCAGGCTCGCGCTGAACACCGGGCCAAGCGCATGCGGGGCGATATGCCACTCGCGGATCAGATGCGGGGCCGCAAATGCGATGGCGCCGATGTCATAGCCGTCGATCAGGACCAGCAGGATCGACCAGACCAGAAGCTTGATCTGGAACGGCCCGAAGCCCCGTTCGTCGAGGAAGCGTGAAACGGGAACGACAGCTTGGTCTGTCATGGGCCTTCCTCGCCGGGATGTTTTGTTTTTGTGCCTCGATACCTACGCCTCGGCCCAGGCGATGAAAAGTGACAGTTCGGTCATCCGGAACGGAGGTGCATTCTCGATCCGTCATCCTGAGGTGCCCGCCGAAGGCGGGCCTCGAAGGATGAACGGCCACGATGGCGCAACACTCTGGCCGTCGCCCTTCGAGGCTCGCCCTGCGGGCGAGCGCCTCAGGGTGACGGAGATAGAGCACCCGAGTTGGTGCGACCTTCGATAATTGCGGGCTAACCCTTCTTGTACCCGCTGCGGTCGAAGTTCGACAGCGTCGCCTGATACTCCTGCGGGACCTCGCAATCGCAGCGCACATGCCAGCGCCGCACCAGGTAGCTGAAGGCGTTGCCCTGGGAGTCGTTGCGGTTGGTGCGGCTGCGCTTGGCGGCGAGCTCCTCGTCCTTGACGAACAGCTTCGGGCCGCCGGCCTGCTCGGCCAGCATTTGGATGCGGCAGGCCTTCTCGAGCTTGATCGCGACGAACACCGCGTGCTCGATGGTCGAGCCCGCGGTGACGATGCCATGGTTGCGCAGGATCAGCGCGCTCTTGTCGCCGAGCGCACGGGCCACCGCCTTGCCGCGCTCCTGGTTGATGATCAGGTCGGTGGTCTCCGAGAAGATCGGCACGCCGGCCGAGAACATGGTGCCGTCGTTGCTGATCGGCTGCAGCTCTTTGCCGAGTGAGGAGAACGCCACTGCGTGCTCCGGATGGGTGTGGATCACGCAGTTGACGTCGGGCCGCGCCCGCATCACCTCGGAATGGATGTAGACCTCGTTGTGCCGTGGCCAGTCGCCGGACACCTTGTCGCCCTCGATGTCGACCGTGATGATGTTGTCGTCGGTCATCTCCTCGATGCCGATACAGCCGGGCTTCATCAGGAATTTGTTGGGCTCGCCCGGCAGCCGCGCCGAGATGTGGCCCCAGACGTAGTCGCCCTGGCCCTCGTCGACCAGCACCCGGCCGGCATTGATCAGCTTCGCGCGCAATTTGGCTTGGTCCAAGGCGTCCGGCATTTCTAGCTCCCCAGCTTTTGTTGTCTGATTTCGTTGGTTTCCCCGCGGACGGTGTCGATCAGCGCCTCGGCGTCGGCGGGCTCGGCATCGGCGCGCCAGGCGACATGGCCGTCCGGCCGCACCAGCACCAGCCAGCGGTCATAGGCGGCGAGCAGGGCAGGCTCCGCGATGGCATGCACGGTCAGCGGCACGTGGCGTTCGGCAGCCGCGCGTTCGATGTTCGCCGTCGAAGGCGGCGTGCTGCCGAGCTTGAGCAGGACGAAACCGCGGCCGTAAAGGTCCAGCGTCGAGCGGCCGTCTTCGAGCCAGACATGGGGCGCGCGGGCGCCGGGCCGGGCGGTCTGGTTGTAGGGATGCGAGACGTCGAGCGGCGCCGGCGTGCCGTCCGGCCAGATCAGCGGCGAGTTGTCGTAGCGGTAGCCCAGCATGACGCCGTTGGCGAACCATTCGTGCCGCATGATCTCGGCAAACCACTCGCCGTATTCCTTGCGCGCCGCATCGTTCGCCGGGCCTTCCTTGAAAATCTCCGGGCCGGGCAGGCGCTCGCGCGTCGACAGCATGCGGCGGAGATTGCGGCTCGCCTCCGAGACGTTGCGCTGGCCGACCGGGCGGCGCTCGGCCTCGTAGGAGGCGAGCAGTGACGGTCCGCCCCAGCCCTTGAGCGCGGCTTCGAGCTTCCAGCCGAGATCGACGGAGTCGCCGATGCCGGTGTTCATGCCGAAGCCGCCGGTCGGCGACATCAGATGCGCGGCGTCGCCGGCGATGAAGATGCGCTCGCTGCCGTAGCGGTCGGCGACCAGCTCGCGGCGCACCCAGCGCATCACCGACAGGATCTCGTAGTCGAAATCGTGGCCCATGGCGCGGCGGAGCGCCGTGCGGATGTCGTCCTCGGTGTGGGTCACCTTCTGCGGCGAGCCCACGATCGACATGCGGAAGCGGTCCTTGCCGTTGACCGCCACGATGGTCAGCCAGACACCTTCCGGGCCGATGAAGATGAAGCGGTAGCCTTTGCCCTTGTTGTGCAGCTCCGAGAAGTTCTCGCAGCGGAACATCACATTGGTGGTGTAGGTCAGCGCCGCATTGCCGCTCATGCCGATGCCGAGCTGCTCGCGTACCGTACTGCCGCCGCCGTCGGTGCCGACCAGGTAGTCGGCCTCGATGGTCTCGGTGGTGCCCTTGATCCGGTCATGCACCTGGGCCGTGACGCCGTCGGACTCTTCGTCGAACGACACCAGCTCGCAGTTGTAGCGCAGCGTCACCTGCGGCGAGCGCTCGGCGAAGCGGCGCAGAATCGGATCGAACATGTCCTGCGGCACGCGCTCGCGCTTCTGCGGGCTTTCCGGCGGGCACGGCTCGAAGCCGCGGCCCGGAAATGGCTCACGGGCCAGCTCATAGCCGTTCAGCCCGGTGACGTAGATGTAGTCCTGCGGATAATCGAGCGGGTAGGGCGCGTCGCGCACCCAGTCGAGGATGCCCCAGCGCCGGCAGAACTCCATGGTCCGGATGCCGACTAGATCCATCTTCGGCTGCTCAATGGTGCCGTCGGTCATCTCGAGCAGCGTGCAGGCGATGCCGCGCCAGCCGAGTTCACCCGCCAGAGCCAAGCCCACCGGCCCGCCGCCAACGATCAGCACCGGCACGCGCACCGTCATTTATATCTTCCGGTCATTTGTATTTTCGCTCAATGGCCTGGAACGTGGCGATATCGACGAGTCGTTGCCGTTCTGTGAAACTTGCTAACAAGTCTGTGACATCACCGATCATGCCGTTCTGCTTGAGATGGCCGAGCGCGCGCTGCATCCCCAGCACCGCGGCCTGCAGGGCGGTATTGGCATACAGCACGCCGGCAAAGCCGAGACGCTTCAACTCGTTATTGGGCGGTTCGGGCGTCTTGCCGCCGATCACCATGTTGGCGATCTGCGGATAGGGCAGGAGGCCGATCGCGGCGATCTGCTCGGGCGTGGTCGGCGCTTCGACAAAGCCGATGTCGGCTCCCGCATTGCGGAACGCATGCGCGCGCTCCATGGCCTTCTCGAAGCCTTCGACCGCGATCGCATCGGTGCGGGCCACGATCATCAGGTCCGGATCGGTGCGGGCGTCGACCGCGGCCTTGATCTTGGCGACCATCTCGGCGGCCGGGATCACCTCCTTGCCCTCGAAGTGGCCGCAGCGCTTCGGAAACACCTGGTCCTCGATCTGGATCGCGTCGGCGCCGGCGCGCTCCAGCATCTGGATGGTGCGGCGCATGTTCAGCGCATTGCCGAAGCCGGTGTCGGCATCGACCATCAACGGCCCGGGAAACACCTCGCGGATCGCCGTCACGTGGGAGGCCAGCTCGCTGACCGTGACGAGGCCGTTGTCGGGAATGCCGAGGAACGTGTTGGCGATGCCGGCACCGGTGATGTAGGCCGCCGGGAAACCGCAATCGGCCACCACACGCGCGGCGAGCGCGTTGGCGACGCCCGGCAGGATGACGGCTGCGCCGGGCTTGAGCATGGCCCGGAATTTCTGACGTGTGGGTTGCGACATGGGCGGATCGTGCCGGATAGACCGGCGCGCCTCAAGTGAACATGAGTTTAAGGAACCAGCACCACCGAACCGGTGGTCTTGCGTGCCTCAACGTCGCGATGCGCCTGCGGCGCGTCACGCAGCGGGTAGCTGTGGTTGATCTCGATCCTGATCTTGCCGCTTGCGACCATTCCAAACAGGTCGCTGGTGGTCTCCAGAAGATCGGCGCGCGTCGCTGTGTAGTCGATCAGGCTCGGATGGGTGACGAACAGCGAGCCCATGTTGCCGAGCTGGCGCGCCGAGACCGGCGGCGGGTCGCCCGAGGATTCGCCGAACGAAGCCAGGATGCCGCGCGGCCGCAGGCACTTCAGCGAGTTCTCGAACGTCACCTTGCCGATCGAGTCGTAGACCACCGGCACGCCTTTGCCGCCGGTGATCTCGCGCACGTGCGTCGCGAAGTCCTCATATCGAAACACGTGATCGCAGCCGTGGGCCTTCGCCACCGCGGCCTTGTCGTCGGAGCCGACCGTCCCGATGACGGTCGCGCCGAGATGCTTGGCCCATTGGCTGACGATGAGGCCGACGCCGCCGGCCGCGGCGTGGATCACGATGGTGTCGCCGGGCTTCACCGCGTAGGTCGCCTTGAGCAGATAGCGCGCCGTCATGCCGCGCACCATCATCGAGGCTGCGGTCTTTTCGTCGATGCCGTCCGGCAGCTTCACGGTGCGCGCCGCGGGCGCGATGCGGCCCTCGGCGTAAGCGCAATCGGGCCGCGCCACGGTGGCGACGCGGTCACCCGGCTTGAACTCGGTGACGCCCGGGCCGACCGCGTCGATCACGCCGGCGCTTTCGGTGCCGAGCCCGGACGGAAACGATTTCACCGAATGCTGGCCGCGGCGGACCAGGATGTCGCGGAAGTTCAACGCCACCGCGGTGTGGCGGATGCGGACTTCTCCTACGCCGGGCTCGGGCAGGGGAATATCATTCCACTGCAAGACCTCGGGCCCGCCGTGCTGCTGGAATTGGTACGCCTTCATGTCTGTGCGTCTCCTGGCCTCCCGCCGCGCATTTTCCGCAAGTGATGGCACGGACGAGGCAAGCGAAAAAGACCCGAAAAAGCTGCCGCGCAATGCTTGCCGCCGGATGCCCGCCAAGGCAGCATGACGGCAACCAATTCCAACGAACTGGGAGGACACCGCCATGGCCAAGGCCAAAGCGAAAGCCGGTTCACGAACCAAGAAGGCCGCGGGCCGCAGCGCCGCGCGGCGTACACCGGCTGCGAAGCGCCGTGTTGTTGCAGCCGCGAAGCCGCGCAAGCCGCACAAGTTCGTCAAAAGCCATCACCGCGAGGAGGACTTCAAGACTGACGGGCTGCGCACTTACGCGCATTACCGCGATCTCGGCGTCAAGGACGCGACCCATGGCATGGCGGTCGCGCACGTGATCCGCTTCCAGGGCCAATGCGATCCCGAGATGGTGTCGAAGGATCATCTGCACGAGGCCGACTTCCAGATGATCTACGTGCTGAAAGGTACGATCACAACGGAGATCAAAGGCGAGGGCGTCCACACCATGCATGCCGGCGACTGCTGGCTGCAACCGCACAGCGCGGTGCACAAGGTGATCGATTATTCGGAGGGCTGCGAGGTCCTCGAGATCGTGATGCCGGCGAACTTCAAGACCGTCGAACTGGAAAAGTAATGCCCGTATTGGCCCGACAGGAAGCCGCCGAAAATAGTCCGACAACAGACGAGATCATCGCGCGGGCCCGCGCGATGATTCCCGTGCTCATGAAGCGCGCGCCGAACGGCGAGCGCGAGCGGCGGCTGCCGAAGGACACCATCGCCGAGATGCAGGCTGCGGGCCTGTTCAAGGTGCTGCAGCCCAAGCGCTGGGGCGGCTACGAGATGGACATGGGGACCTATTTCGAGGTCCAGATGGCGCTCGGCGAGGGCGACATGTCGGTCGCCTGGGTCTATGGCGTGGTCGGCATCCATCCCTGGTTCGTGGCGCTGCTCGATGAGCGCGCCGAGCAGGAGATCTGGGGGGCGGACAACACCACGCTGATCTGCTCGTCGCTGATGCCGACCGGCGTGGCGAAGCCGGTCGAGGGCGGCTTTCGCCTCAGCGGGCGATGGAAATACGCCTCAGGCTGCGACCACTGCGGCTGGGCGTTCCTCGGCGGCATCGTCGAGGGCCGGCCGGACGACCGCCGCGTGTTCGTCATTCCGCGCCGGGACTACGAGATCATCGACACCTGGCATGTGCCGGGGCTGAAGGGCACCGGCAGCAACGATATCGAGATCAAGGACGTCTTCGTTCCGGACTATCGCACCCAGAAATACGCCGACAGCTTCCGCGGCTGGGGTCCCGGACAGGCGCTGAACACCGGCAATCTCTACCGGCTGCCGTTCGGCCAGGTGTTCTTCCGCGGCGTCTCGACCGGGGCGATCGGAGCGCTCAAGGGTATGCTCGACGCTTACATCGAATACGGCAAGAAGCGCATCCAGCGCGGCTCAGGGGCGGCAGCATCCGAGGACATGACCATCCAGATCCTGTGCGCCGAGACCGCGGGCGCGATCGACGAGATGAAGACCATCCTGCACAGGAATTTCCACGCGCTGGAACGCTATGCCGAACGCGGCGAGATGCCGCCGATGAAGCTGCGGCTGGAATACAAATTCCACAACGCCTGGGTGGCGGAGCGGTGCAGCCTGCTCGCGTCGCGGTTGTTCAAGGCCGCCGGCACCGCCGGAATGGCCGCCGACCTGCCGTTCGGGCGCTTTCTCGCCGACATCACGGTCGGCCGGCAGCACGTCTCCAACCAGTACGACCAGATCGCCAAGACCTATGGCGCGATGCTGTTCGGCATCGAGAACAACAGGGACTTTGTCCTCTAGGCATTCCCACCGCCGCCGTGCTTGGCTAAGGTCCGCGCCAAGACCTAAAACACCAATGAGTTAATTCAGGAGTGAGACGCCTATGAAGCTCTGCCGCTATGACGACGACCGGCTTGGCGTGGTGATCGGGGACCAGGTCCACGATGTCACGCAGGCGCAGACCGAGATCCGCAATTCCACGCCCTATGCGGCGAAGGTCGATGCGGTGGTGGCGGCGCTGCCGCAATGGCGGAGCAAGCTCGAGGCGATGGCGAAAGCGGCACCGGGCAAGCCCATTTCGCAGGTGAAGCTCCTGTCGCCGGTGGCCCGGCCGCCGAAGATCCTCGCGGCGCCCACCAACTACGCCAAGCACGTCGAGGAGATGCAGAAGTTCCGCGACACCGTGCCGGGGCTGGCGCGCTTCTCGCCCGACATCGAGAAGGCCGGCATCTTCCTGAAGTCCAACTCCTCGCTGGTCGGTCCGTCGGAAGGCATCCCGATGCGCTTCCCCGACCGCCGCAACGATCACGAGGCCGAGCTCTGCGTCATCATCGGCAAGCAGGGCAGCGACATCCCGAAGGAGAAGGCCTACGAGTACATCGCGGGCTATTCGCTCGGCCTCGACATGACGGCGCGCGGCCAGGAAGACCGCAGCTTCCGGAAGTCGATCGACGGCTACACCGTGCTCGGTCCCTGGATGATCACCGCGGACGAGCTGCCCAATCCGGCGGATGTGCCCTTCGTGCTGCACGTCAACCAGGAGAAGCGCCAGGAGAGCAACACCAGCTTCCTGATTTTCGACATTCCGAAGCTGATCGAGTTCGCCTCGAAGTTCTACACGCTCTATCCGGGCGACGTGTACTACACCGGCACGCCGGAAGGCGTCGGCCCGGTGAAGCCCGGCGACACGGTGACGATGAAGTCGCTGCCCCAGCTCGGCGAGCTGAAGATCCAGGTGCGGGCGCACGACATCAAGGCGTAGGCCAAGGCATAGCCCAATGATCAACGTCCTTCGCGCCGGCCACGCCACCTTCACCACGCCGGACCTGGAGCAGCAGGTCGCGTACTACACCGACGTGATGGGCCTGATCGTTACCGAGCGCGACAAGCACCGGGCGTTTCTTGCGACCCGCACCGGGCTCGAGGCGATATCGCTGGAGCAAGGCGACAAGTCCGAGCTCGTCCGGCTGGCGTTCCAGGTCGCACCGGACGCGGACTTCAATGCCTATGCGAAGGAGCTTTCCGGGCACGGCATCAAGAGCGAGCTACGCAACGGCATCTCGCCGGGCGCGGCGCGTGCTTTGGTGTTCACCGACATCAAGGGCACGGTGATCGAGCTCTATTCGGACTACACGTTCGCCAAGGACGACGGCAAGCCTGCGGTGATCACGCCGTTGAAGCTCGGCCATGTTGCGCATCGTGTGAACGACGTGCAGAAGGCCGTGAAGTTCTACACCGACGTGCTGGGCTTCCGCGTGTCGGACTGGCACGCCGAGAGGTTCGCGTTCCTGCGCTGCGGCGTCGACCATCACACCGTGAACTTCGTCTACGACGAGAAGCCGCAGCTCCATCACATCGCCTTCGAGGTGAAGGACTGGCCGGAAATCCACCGCGCCTGCGACTATCTCGCGAAGAACAACATCCAGCTCGTCTGGGGCCCGGGACGCCACATCATCGGTCACAACGTCGCGGCCTATCACCGCAACGCCGACTATGTCCGCGTCGAGCTGTTCTGCGAGATGGATCAGATGAGGGACGAGTCGCTGGGCTATTTCGATCCGCGGCCCTGGCATCAGGACCGGCCGCAGGTGCCGAAGGTCTGGCCGAACGGCACGCTGCGCAACTACTGGGGCTTCGGCTCGCACGGCACGTTCCCGGGCTATCCTTGAGTTTGCGTCGGACACGGCCGAAACGAAGCCGCGCCGTTGAGAACCGTTGGGAGGATGTGGTGCGCTTAGTTCCTCGCATGCGAGCCGTTGGTCTCGTCTGTCTTGCGCTCGCTGCTGGCATGGCGAGCTCTGTCGCGCAGACTTTGCCGCAAACTTGGCCGACGCGGTTCGTGACGCTGGTCGTGCCGTTCGGCGCGGGCAGCGCCTCCGACACCGTGGCGCGCATTCTCGCCGCGCGTTTGTCCGAGGTGCTGGGCCAGCAGATGATCGTCGAGAACGTCGTGGGCGGCGGCGGCATGGTCGGCGTGAACCGCGTCGCAAAGGCTGCGCCCGACGGCTATCAGATCGCGTTCGGCGCGGTCGACACCTTCGCGCAGAGCCAGTACCTGTTCAAAAATCCGGTGATCAATCCGCTCACCGATTTCGTGCCCGCGGGCCTCGCGGTCGAGCAGTCGCTGGTGCTGGTGGTGCGCAAGGACCTGCCGGTGAACAACGTCCGCGAGTTCGTGGCCTACGTGAAGGCGAACCAGGCCAAGATGACGTTCGGCTCGGCCGGCGTCGGAGCAGGGCCTTATCTGGCCTGCGCCATGGTGACGGCCGCGATCGGCGCCACCGCCGTGACGCACGTGCCGTATCGCAGCTCCGCGCCCGCGCTGCAGGACCTCGTCTCCGGCACCATCGACTACTACTGCCCGATCTCGGTCGCAGCGATGCCGCTGATCGCCGCCAAGTCCGCGAAGGTACTCGCGGTGCTGACCCGCGAGCGCTCGCCGCTGTTTCCCGATCTGCCGACCGCGGCCGAAGAGGGCCTCAATATGGTCGATGGTTACTACTGGATGGCGCTGTTCCTGCCGAAGGGCACGCCCGACAACGTGGTCGCGACGCTGAACAAGGCGATTGCCACGACGCTCGACACGCCGTCCGTCCAGGCGCGGCTGAAGGATGTCGCCACCAGCGTGGTGCCGCCCGACAAGCGCTCGACGGTGTACCTGCAGAAATACGTCGAGACCGAGATCGGCAAATGGGCCGGCATCATGCGCGCCGCGGGAGTCCCGCAGCAGTAGCGATCACTTCTGCCAGGGCAGGCCGGGTACCACGTTGCCGTCCTTCCAGGTCAGGATCGAATACTGCAGGTCGCGCTGGTCGCCCTTTCCGTCGAACGCGACCTTGCCGATGGCGGTGTCGAAGGTGACCGAGCGCAGCTGCGCCACCACGGCCTTCGGATCGCCGCTGCCGGCGCGCCGCACGGCTTCGGCCCAGGTCTGCACCGCGGCCATGTTGGTCAGCGCGACGAGGTCGGGGAGGATCTCGGCCTTCTGCAGCTGCGCGACCGCCTTGAGGTAGCCCGGGTCCTTCAGCGAGTCGATCGGCGCGATGATCTGGATGCCCTCGGCCTTGTCGCGGAAGTTGCGCCAGAAGCCCGCCGCCAGCAGCTGCTGGCCGCCCATCAGCAGCGCCTTGATGCCACGCTCGCGAAGCTTGGCGACGAACTCGGCGGCCTGCTGGACATCGAGCGACATGTAGATGATGTCGGGCTGGGCCTTCTGCAGCTTGTCGGCGAGGCGGTCATAGACGCCGGAGACATCGGGCAGCGACTCCATATGCACCAGCTTCTTCTGCTCCGGCGACAGCGCGCCGTCGATCAGCTTGGCGGCCTGGCGGCGATAGTAGAATTCGCCGAACACCACCGCGACCTTCTTGCCCGGCTGCTCGCGTGCCAGATAGCTCGCGAGCGCCTGCGCCTCCTGCTCGTCGTTGCCGATCATGCGGAAGACGGTGTTGGGATTGCGCTCGGTCAGCTCGACCATGGTCACCGTCGGCACGAACTGGATGATGCCGGCGCTGGCATAGCTTGCAGCGGCATCCATCGCGACCAGCGGACAGATCGGACCGATGACGAAGCGGACATTGCTCTCGGCGTGGCGCTTGGCGACCGTCGAGGCCATGCCGGCGTCGCAGCGGTCGTCGCCCACCACGGTCTCGACCGGCACGCCGAGGAGTCCGCCGGCCGCGTTGATGTCGGCCACCGCGAGGTCCACCGCCCGGGCGGCCGGTTTGCCGAAGGCTGCGACCGCGCCGGTCAGCGGCACCGCGACGCCGAGCGGCACCTTGCCGGTGGCGCATTGGGTCGGGCAGGGGGCCTGCTGTGCCAGCGCTGCCGAAGGAACGCCGGCCGCCACCAGCAAAGCCATGAGGGGCCAGTGGTTTTTCTTCATCGCTTTACTTCCGTCCTCGCGCCTGAATGCCAGGCAGGTGAGGTCGCCCGACACTATAGGACCAGAGAACGAAGGCAGGATGAAGAGGGGCTGCGGCGTGCCGCCGCTGCGCCGAGAGCGGAGGTAACGCCGGAGGCTGGGCCTCAAGTCTTGTCGCTGTTCAGCCGGGTTTTCACTTCGGCCTTCAGCTTCTGGCCCTGATGGTGCGCCTCCTGATAGAGCTGCGCTCCGCCGCGGCCGTCGAACGCGACCTCGTCGACCGCCCAGAACAGAACGATGATCAGAAGGAACAACGCAAGGGCCCGCATGGCGCTCACCCGAGTAGCGTGGCTGATGGTCGGCAAAGCAACGCCGACGGGGCCTGTCCGGTTCCGGGCATCCTCCGGCCTGGCGCCGAGAGGGCTCGCGCCTGGGTTTTTGAGATTCACATGTCAAACAGCCCGCGCCTTGAAGCGCATCACGTCGGCATCATCGGCATCATGGATGCAGGCATGATTCATCGGCCCCGGAAGTCGTCAGGCGCGGGGCGCCGCCTTCATTTCCTTCTCCCTCAAGCATGAGGGAGGGGAGCGCCGGTCAGGCGCAACGTCTTGGTCTGGCACCTTTTGAGGGTGCCGCCTGCCGTGTGATTGGCAGGCGCGCCCTCCGGCGCTCCACCGTGGCGATTTTTGACGAGGCCCCCGGACTTCTTCGCCGGACCGAAGGGCTCAAGCCACTCACGTTATCAGGCAGCATTCACGCTGCCCTTCATCCGACGAGTCGCAGCCACTGAAGGCGGCCCCCTCATCGGGGCGGCCGGTGACCTCGCTCCCTGGGACGGGTTACAAGCCCCGCCTGCAGGCGCCACACCCTGCTCTGCCAACTAAGTGTCCCTAGACGACACCCTCAGATGAGCAGGGCGTGCCCGGTGTAGCGCGTCTGAAAGAGAAGAAAAGATTGTTGCGATTCCGGATGTGAATTCAGTGGGGACAGCCAATTGCCGAGAGTTGCCTACGACGTCGCAACAAAGGCGGTGTCACCCCCGCGCTTCCGGGAACGCGCTATGGCGGCGGCCCGGTGATGACGCCGGAGTGTGTGGCGGCGGCGCGGCGCAGCATCTGAACGCGCTGTGGCGGCCGCCCGGTGACGACCGCGGGAGGTGCCCGGTGTCTGGAATGGCCGCGGTGCGTGGGCACCCGGTCACCGCCTGTTAACCGACGCAGGCCATCGTCCGCGGAAACGATTCGTGGAGTTGCTGAGTGAGTGCCGAGATCATCCGCTTCGAGGACTTCCGGGCCCAACCCGCCGCCGAGGACGATGTGGATTGCGACATGGTCACCGCCATCGACGTGGCGATCCGGGACTTGCGGGAAATCCTGAGCTACTGGGGCAGCGAAGGCGCGCGGGTGCGGGCGCAGGAATGCGAGCGCATGCTCGCGCGCGTGCTCAAGCACGGCGTGATCCCGCCGGCGGTGTCGTAGCGGTATCCCTCGGTGCCAAGGCCGTGTCATGCGGGTGGCTGGTGACATCCGAGACAGGCGGTCACCTCCAGCATGCCGGCTTGGGATTATCCGCCGATTTCGGCCCTAGCTGATCCAGCAGCCGCCTCCACTCGCGCATATGGAGGTCCTGGCCTTCCGGATGGGTTTTGCAATCGCCGCAGATCCAGCTTTGCACCGTTTTCGTGTCGTTCTCGAAGACGGCGTGGCAAAAGTCCTGCTGCTTGTCCGGATTGTGCAACGCGCGCCAGAGTTTACGAAGGGCTTGACGGTCCACGGCAGCCCTCCCGTCACCGAACAACGCTTCACGAATGTAGTGCTTTGAAGCATCACGGGGGCGCGGGTCGCTCAAACGATATTGGTCGGCGTACATCCAGTGGGTGCCGAAGCCGCCGCGCGCACGAAACGCCAAGGGAAGTCCAAGATAGTAGAACTCCAATTTTGGATGAGCGTTATCGCGTTCGAGGGTGTCGATCAGGGTTTCCGTGAGGCCACCTGCCAGCCGCTCGCGCGATCCGCTCATTGTCGAGAACCCGCGATCCTGCCCGTAGTCGTAGTCGACAGCCGAAGCTTCGGCCAAGACGATATGGATCGGACGCAAGGTCCGATCGCCGGGAATTTTTGCGATCGCGCTTTGAAGTGCATAAAGCGCGGAAAGAAGCCCGAGATTTTCTACGGCTCCGCCGTCGGTGACGTAGTAGCTCCTGGCCGGGCAGTCGCCGGTCTGGGCATCGAGGATACGCACGCGCGCATTTGGAAACACCGGTGGGAAGTTGGCATTGAGCGCGGCTGCCGTGGCGAGCGAGACGTCATCGGCCCTGACGATGCGATAGGGCAGGCGAACGTCGGGAATCCGCTCCTTGCCTTGGGGAAACCGATCGGTGTCCTTCAAATTGCTGAACACCATACGGCCGCCGCTCAGCATTCGAAACGTGCGCTCCGCCTCGCCGCACTTCTCGTCGGACGGGACGCCCACGGCGGGATCGTTCAAGGTCGATCGAAGAAGTTCCGACGCATCCGCCGGATGGCTGACAACGGTGGCGTTGAGAATGATGGCTGGGCCCGTGAGCGAGGCGAGCGTGCGATCCTTGAAGAGTCGCCTCTCGAAGCTCTCAGCCAGAAGTTTCGACAGCGCGATCTTTGAGAATTGCCGCCACTCGGTTGCGCCGTTGAGCACATCCTGAATGAAGGGCTTTGCCATGCTTTCATCGAAGCAGTTCCAATTGCTGCTGCTTGCAGAGAGGGATTTGGCATCGGGCGGGCAGCCCGCATCGTCTTCTCGGGGCGCCGCGACCAGCCCATCATGGTTGGCCGCAAAATAAGCGAGTGCGACCCCGCCGCCCGATACGCCGCTGAGCAGCACAATGTTCTTGTCGACGCCGAGGCCGTGGAGACCACGCAGAACGCTGGCGGTGTAAAGCGCGGCCCGAGTGCCGCCGCCGGAGCCGACCACCACGATGGCGGGTCCTGTTTGCCCCTCTTTTTCGACCAGCAGTTCGGCAAGATCGACGGGACGCGCCGGCGGCACCGATGATCGCGTGTTCAGCAGCGGATCCATGCCGTTGATGGCAAAGAGGTGACTTTGGGCGTAGTGCCAGATGAAGCAACCCGTGATCGCCAGCATCGCAAGGTTGAGGGTGAAGAAATAGTTGGCAAGACGCCGTTCGAAGTCTTTGACGTAGCCACCTTCGTCCGTCGTTTGTGCATGCTCGCCAAGTCGCACGAACAGGCCCAGGAAACCAAAGCTGTTGAATGGCACTTCCTTGCCCGCTGCGAACGGCGGCCCCAGGGCGACGAAACGGCCTGTGCCCTGCAGCGCGATAAAACGGCCGTCTTTGCTGACGCCGCCCGGAGCAATGGGGGCCCTGCGCCGATACTTGATACAAATCTCGTCCGTGCCCGCGCCAAGCAAGCGCAAGAGTTTCACGCCCGCGATCCGATTGAGCCAATACTCCATGAACCAGAACAAGACGTAGGTCATGACAACGCCACCGAAGATCGTACCGAACGGCAGCGCATCCAGAATGGTCGAGATGTAATCGACCTGCATAACGCGCAATGTCCCAATGAGGATCACGGCGACCGAGACGAACAGCGGCCCGCCGCGCAGGAACCAGCGTTCCATCTGGACATTCATCTCATCCCAGCGCGTCGAAATATGTCCCCACATGAGCAACAGCAGGGACAGGAAAAAGGCGACGGCGACGGACACGTTGAGCCATTTGGGATCCATCGCCAGGGCGACGAGGGCTGGCAGCAACATGAGATGCAACAGGTGATAAACCGGCCCGTAGATCAGCGCGAAGAACAGGCGTCGCCCGTTGAGCGGCGGTTCGCCGCGATTTTCGAACAATTCAGTAACTCTAAGCCACCTGCGGAATCTCCTCGCTTCAACGACAATATCGTCGGCGGTCAATTTGATTGCTTGGCCTTTTCTCCTCTTTTTGCAGAACATGAACCAGGCGACAGGTGGCGCCGCGAGGAGCACTAATACGATAGCTGATGCCCAGAACAGAAAGAGGTGGAGATACGGAAGATGGTCAGCCTCGCGAACATCAGCGTTGGAAAGCCAGACCGAATGTATGAGCGCCACGCCGACGATTGCCGCCACCTGCATATAGATCAGACGGATCGTGAGATGTGCGTAAGGAGCTTCGCGGGAGGCGCCTGTCAGGATGGTCTTGTTCTGCGACAGACGCGATCCGATGAAGCCGACAACGCCGATGACGACAACGCACAACACAAGGCTGAGCAGGCTCTCCAGCGCAAATTTTGCCCCGGTGCAATCGGGCCAGGTTTGTAAAAATTTCCAGACGCCTCCGAGAAAGGCCAGGAGCACGACGAGCGAGCTGCCGTAGGCGCCAAGCGTAACCAGCACCACTCTTGTGCGAGCGGCCTGTTCCCTGGTCCGGTCAAATCGTCGGGTGACCAACCGCCATGGTGCATCGATGTAACGCCAGGCGAACAGGAGCAATGGGATGGCTATCAGAAGTACGAGCGCCCAGCGAACATAGTCGATGATCCATTCAGGGGCGGCGCTGCACAGGCTGCTGCCGGTGGGACCGTAGGCCACCGAGAAGACCAACACCGCAAAGAACCAAAAAGGCGGCGTCTTCCAAAACGGCCTCGGTTCGAGGCTCTGGCTGTTCGGAACGTACTTATGTTCGGCATTCGCCTTGTGATCGAAGCGGCGCCATGTGCTGTCGATCAGGCTCGGGATATCAAGGAAGAGGATATTGGCGAGTCCGGAGAAGGGACTCAAAAGCACTCGACAAATCGTCTGAAATTTCTCCATGGCTGCAATCCCTTTGTCACCTGTCGCGCAACCGCGACGGCCGCCGCTCGGCATCAGGCGTTTCAGCGGTCAGCCACCGACGAAAACGTGACGCTAGGGCTTTTTTGACGGTCGCGCCACTTTAACGTGTGTCCGTACGGTGGACCCGAACGGTAACCGGAGGCGACGAAAGCGATGAGGAGGGAGACCAGCTATTTTGTGATGCCGCTGACCGTCGCGACCAAGATCAGGCTCAAAGCCCAACCGACAAGCTTGTGGAAATAGAAATAGTACCTTGCGCCGCCTTGAATATCGATCTCGTAATGAGAGGGCCGAAGCTTCATGAGTGGCACCAGAAGATCGAAGCTGTAGGACAAGCCATACGGCATACCGTTCAGGCGCGCCTCCGGTGTTCGCCGAAACACAAGCGATCCGAGCAACACGAACCCGGCGATCCAGTAGATCACCCAATAGAGTCTGTACCCGTAGCCGACTGTGTAGCGATGCAAGGTCAGCAGAGTGTATCGAATCCACTCGCCATGACGGTACGCATCATCGCGCTCTGCATCGTGGCCGCGTATTGCAAGGTCGTACGCCTCCAGGATTTGACCCTGACCGAGAAGGATGTCGACAGTGGTCTTGTACGGCCCGTAGGTCTTGCGATCGTCGGCCTGTTTACCGAGCCAAGTCGCAAACCAGGTCGTATCGTGGCGGCATACCGGCCCATCGCAGAAGTCTGGGCTGAATGACCGATAGGACAAATTGTGAAAGTAGATGTTGTTCGGCCAAACGCCGATCTGCTCTGGACTTCTGAACCCGCCGAAGTTGGCGTTCGTCAAATCGAGCTCGGATTGGCCGATCCAGCGGGTCCATTTGTCCGGCTCGCCGCTATTCGCCGCCGCGCCCTTGTTCAGACCCAGGCCCAACGTACCGGCAACCTTTGAGGAGCGCGCGTGGAGAGATGACAGCTCGCTGCCAAGAAGGATGAGGTCTCCGGCAATTTCTGCTCCGCCAAGAGAGACGCCGCCCTGGATGGATGTCCGGTTGATATAGACCGATTGCTTGGTCCGGATCGAATACAAGTTCAGGGCTGATCTGTCCCAGTTCTGGCCCGTCGCTTGCCCTCGGATCGCACAATTGTAAAAGACCAATTGGTTGCCGATTTCGGTCGCCCAAAGTCCAATGCGCGACGCTGTCGCGTACATGATCGAAAGCGAGCCGCCAATTTGCGCGTTCGAAAATCGGAGGTCTTCGCCAATCGTCGCGCCGGCGACCACGACATCTCCGCTGATTCTTGCATGCGGAGCACGGACGAACGCGGCATATGAGCCGCCCGGCGCCCGGCCGCCATCATATTGCGTATCGTCCGTGTCGCCGAGCTTGAGGGAGCCGCGGATGACGACGCGAGATGCCAGCAACCCGCGGGCAAATTTGGAATCCTGCAGATGAACGGTCCCCGTGAATTCGCTGTCGCTGAAGTCGACGATATCCTCGAAGGTCGCCGAGATGCTGAATGCCGGCATGTCGAAGCGGAGATTTTGCAGCCGAAACTCGCCGGCTATGCGCCCTCCCTGCAACCTAAAGCCGCGTTCCTTGAACTTCTGTGCCGAAGTATGCGTGATGATTGCGCGGACCAAAAACGCGGCATCGAGGGACTCGGTCGGCTCGAGCACAATGCGATCGCCCCGGCAGGCCGCGCGGTGGACCTTGTTCTCGACAACCGTGTAGGCGGCGACATCTTCGCAGCTTCGGTCGGAGATGATTTCGGCCGAAGTTGAAGCGCAATTTGCAGCGATCGACAAAAAACCAGCGCTGAACAATTGCGCGGCGCGAAGCCATGCCGGTCCAGATGCCGTCTTCTGTCCGAAACGTCGAGCAAATGTACAAAAAACACGAGTCATGGCGGGTGCAATCGGACGTAACTATGCTCTTGAACAGCAACTTATTAGTGCTACTCTAGACTGATTGCCAAGGGATTGGGGAGGGGGACCATGAAGCATAAGGAAATTTGCGCTTTGGTGGTGGCCGTGGTTTTGGCGCTGGTCGGTATTTATCTGACGATCGGCAGCGGCGCGTACGCCGGACCCAAAGACACGAAGACCGGGGAAGAAAAGGTCGGGCTGACCTTCAAAAAGCTCGGCTTCTAGCCCGATCAGGTGACGCGCGATCGCGCGCACTCAGTCGCTTGTATTGCAAGAACAGCGCGCGCCAGCAGAGCCCTGGTTCTGGTGCCGCTTGGTCTTTATCCGTCCCGATGGACAAGACAGTGCAGGTCCGGCTTTCAAGAGGCTTGGATTCCGGGAACAGTGTCGGCGCTGTGGTTGCGCATGGGTTTGTGAAGCGATTTGGGTTTGTGAAGCGGTTCCGGAATGCGATTGGACGGCCAAGTGTTCTCCAAGCCTGCCACAAGGCTTTGCCAAACGTGCTTCGCGGCTTCGTAGCCTCCCTCATTTTCCTGTGCGCATACACGAGCTGTCCTGCGCACACTGTTGTCATCTATTATGTCAATGAAACGGTGCCAGAAGCTGTCGCTTCACCCAATTATCGGGCATTGCTGACCGTTCTCGATGGCCTGGGCGAGTTGGGAGCCAACGCCGCCACGAGCCTCAAAAATGACGTCCGCTTATTTCGCGACAAGGCACTGGCCGATATCGCTGCCCTGCAAGATGCGGCCCGTCTCCGCGGGTTCGAGGCCGCGATATTTTCCAATGAGCTGGCGCTGAGGAGCGAATACCTGTCGATCAAGAGCGATCTTGCATCGACAAAGCCTTTGGCAATCAGCCGAGGGGACAATCCTGTAACCGAAAATTCCCCGCTGGCTCTGAATTCCAATCTTCATCTCGCTCTCCGGACGGCGTTGGATGGTATCCGGCCAAGCGACGATGTAGTGCTCATCATGTATTCGCACGGCACCCGGGATCTTGCCGTCATGCCGCGCGTCGCCGCCGATTTCACTCAGGAAGACGCACGCCGTCTCGCTCGACAGCTGCAGGAGGAGGGCGGACGCGATCTGGCGCTTCCTCAGCTGGAGCTGCACGGCATCCGCAAAGTTGATGTCTGGAAGACATTGAGCGCCACGCGTGCAAGATTTTCCTTGGTCTTCCTTCAGGCTTGCGAAAGCGCGGCTGTGAGCTGGGAGGACTATCGCGCTCTGCCGGACAACGTGGAACGTATTGCCCATACCGGGTTCACGTCGATTGCCATCGATCAGTTTGACTATCGGGCGTTGGCCTCACCTGAAGCCGAGCCTCAAAATGTGGTTCGGGCTGTCGGCTCGTTTCTTGAAGACTCCGGAGCGGTTTATTTCGACTCCCGGTATACCTATTGGCGCTGGCCATTGTTGGTGACGGCGGCGTCGCTTCCGACGGCCATTTATTTTGTCCCGCTCGTGCTTTGCGGGTTGTGGGGGCTGCTGAGGGCAAAGCGGCGGATTGTCATCCAACAAACATCGTGACCGGGCTTGCTCGTTCACTTGTCCCAAACGGTTGCGTTGAGGGTACGGCTCCTCCCGTACGCGCGCGTCGCAGGCGGACCTCGAGCCGCATAAGATTGACGACACGATGGCCTTCATGTTTGAAAGCCGGCTCGCAATGCGCTTGTCTTCGTTTGCCGCGGAGGCAGGCGAATTGCAGGACGACTGTTTCCAGGGCCGGCGACGGTTGAATCGGCGCTTCGCAGAATAGACTGCACGACGATCACGCAGGACATCACATGAATCTGACGGGAAAGATCGCCGTCGTCACCGGCGGCAGCAGCGGCATCGGCGCGGCTACGACGCGTGCGCTGGCGCACGAGGGCGCGACGGTTGTCGTGGGATACAAGAGCGGCGAAGAGCGAGCCAGACAGCTGCTCGAGGAGCTGCCCGGCAGCGGCCATCTGGCGGCGCAGCTTGCGCTTGAAGATTCGGCCAGCGTTCGCGGATTTGCCGCGACGGTAAAGGACAGGCTTGGTCGCGCCGACATCCTGGTCAATTCCGCGGGCTTCACCAAACCGGTGCGCCATTCGGATCTGGAAGCGATGACCGATGAGCTGTTTGACACGATGCTCATCGCGAACGTCCGCGGCCCGTTCTCCGTGATCCGCGCCTTTGCGCCCATGCTGAAGGCCAGCGGTGATGGAGTCATCGTGAGCGTGTCCTCCGTCTCCGCCTATACCGGCTCAGGCAGCAGCATCGCGTACTGTGCGTGCAAGGCCGCGCTCGACACCATGACCACGTCGCTGGCGCGTGTCCTGGGACCTGAAGTCCGCACGATGGTGGTGTCGCCCGGCGCAGTCGCGACGGACTTTGTCCCCGGCCGGGATCGAGCGGCGCTGGAGAAGATTGCAGCGGGCACTCCGCTCCGGCACGTCATTGAACCCGAGGATGTTGCACGCGCGATCCTGGCATGCGTGACGGGGCTGAAAACCAGCACGGGCGCCCGCATTATTATTGACGGCGGCCGGTCAATTGGTTGATGTGAACCGTCTGGTCGAGCGCCAATCAACCACCATGTGAAGAGGCTTTATGTCGGCTGCCCCGGTTTCCCTTGATCATGCCGACAGCGCTATCGATGCGACGCACGCGCCGGAGCTGCGGAGCTGGGTTGCCTCGGCGAACGGCCATCCGGACTTCCCAATCCAGAATCTGCCGCTCGCGGTGGTCACGCCGCCGGGAGGTGGCAGCGCCCGCGGCGCCGTCGCGATCGGCGACAAGGTGCTCGACCTGGCCGCCGCGCTGGCTGCCGGCGTCTTCGCGAAGGATGCCGCAGCGGCCACAGCCGCCGAGGCAGCAAGCGGCGCGAGCCTCAATGCTTTCATGGCGCTGAAACGGCCGATGCGTGCGGCGTTGCGCGCCCGGCTGTCGGCACTCCTTGTCGACGGCGCGCCCGAGCGCAAGACGCTTGAGAGCCTGTTGCATGATCGCCAAGCCTGCACGCTGCATGTGCCGGCGGTGATCGGCGACTACACGGATTTCTTCGCCGGCATCAACCATGCGACCAATGCGGGCAAGCAGTTTCGGCCCGACAATCCCTTGCTGCCGAACTACAAATACGTGCCGGTCGCCTATCACAGCCGCAGCTCCTCGATCGTGGCCTCGGGCGCGCCGGTGCGCCGGCCGAACGGCCAACGCAAGCCGGCCAACGAGACCGTTCCGTCGTTCGGGCCCTCGCGCAATCTCGACTTCGAGCTCGAGCTCGGCGTCTGGATCGGGCCGGGCAATCCGCACGGCGCGCCGATTCCGATCGCGGAGGCGGCCGACCATGTCGCAGGATTCTGCCTGCTCAACGACTGGTCGGCGCGCGACATCCAGGCCTGGGAGTATCAGCCGCTTGGGCCGTTCCTCGCCAAGAACTTCGCCACGACGATCTCGCCCTGGGTGATCACGGCCGAGGCCCTGGCGCCGTTCCGGATGGCGCAGCCGCCGCGTCCGGAAGGCGATCCGGCGCCGCTGCCCCATCTGCTGGACGGCAGCGACCAGGCCGGCGGTGCTTACAATATCGAGCTCGAAGTCTCGCTTCTGACCGAGGCGATGCGCGCCAAAGGGCTGCCGGAGCACCGGCTCGCGCTCAGCAACACGCAGCACCTCTATTGGACGATTGCGCAGATGGTCGCGCATCACGCCTGTGGCGGCTGCAATCTACGGCCGGGCGATCTGTTCGGCTCCGGCACCATCTCGGCGCCGACGCCGGATGGGCTCGGCAGCCTGCTCGAGATCACGCTCGGCGGCCGCCAGCCGATCACGCTGCCATCGGGCGAGACGCGTCGCTTCCTCGACGACGGCGACGAGCTGATCATGCGCGCGCGGGCGCGGCGCGACGGCTTCGCTACGATCGGGTTCGGCGAATGCAGGGGGAAGATCGCGCCAGCGTGATCATGGCGCAGGCTGTGCGGTCATGGCGACCCCGCCTGAACTGGCAGAGGCCTGCGATTTCCGTGGCTTGGTTCTACAAACCTCCCAAACAGGTGGCTTTGATCGCAAAAGGCAATTTTTCGAGCTGCAAACCATCCCGCGTGACCAGCCGCCGTGCCGATCCGCTCGCCGCCCATTCGCTTTTGCGTTGCTCGCGGCGCCGACATCGACCCGATCATTCTGGTACACCACAGGCCACGCCAGTGCGTCAGAGGCACAGATGCTCGAACTCGCCGCGCTTGCTCCGATCGATCCGAAAACCGGTCAGTGTGCCCCGGCCACGCCAGCCGGAGAGCTGCCGGTCCTCGATTGCCGGATAGCCGGGTCGGGCGACGAGCGAAGCCGGTAGTCTGGAACGCGAAAAGGATCAGCGCCGTTGATCTAGCGAAACGGAGCAGCTCATGAAAAACCTGATCTATTGCGGTGCAGCTATTGCTCTCCTGCTGGCGGTCCCGGCTGCGGCGCAGAACGCGACGCCGACCATCAATCCAAACAAAATGACCGATCAGATGCGGGAAAAACCTCCGCTCCAGCTCAGCGAACAACAGCGCATCGCGATACAGGAGGCGCTGGTGACCGCGAATAGCGACCAAAAAACGCCAGACAAATTCGAGCCCAAGGTCGGCGAGAGAATACCCACCGTGCTTAAGCTCGACCCTATGCCTGCCCCGCTGATCAACCATGAACCGGTTCTCAAGCAGTACGATTTCGTCAAGCTCGAAAAAGAGCTGCTGGTGGTCGACCCGATGAACAACACCATTGTTGCGGTGATTGAGCGCAAATTCCCGCAGGTAAACGAAACGCAAGGCAGCGCTCCGAGTGGCCAGACCCACGATCCGGCGTCGCATGGCGACGAAGCCGAGACCAACAAGAAAGACTGACGCCCGGCAACTGTTTCAAAGGTAGCTCACAGCGCAGGTGAACCGATCGTCGCCGCGATCGTTGTCAGCTGGAGGAGTTCGACGAGAGCCAGCATGAAGAAAACGTGCGAGATCATGGCGATCAAAACCTGGACAGCGCCCTGACAAGCGCGAGAGGCTCATCAGACGAGCCCAGGTATGGCTTCTGCAGGCAAGACGCAGTTGCAGGTCTATCTCGCTGAGGCGCGGCAGGAACTGCTGGCTGATGCCGCGATGGACAAGCTGGAGCCCGCGCAAGCCAAAGCAGGAACGCAGACTTACAAACCTTTGACCCCGAACAAACCGGGAGTTAAGCCGTTGATCTCGCTCGCGTGCGAGGATCGGTGGTGGCGACCCCGCCTGGATTCGAACCAGGGACCCTCAGCTTAGAAGGCTGATGCTCTATCCAACTGAGCTACGGGGCCAAACTACGACCGGCCAAGCCACGTCCCGCGACCAAATCGGTCACTTGCCCTGATTTACCCGTCCCGGGCCGCCGCGCCTAGGGCGCTTGTGCATTGCCGCGAGGCAGGCCGCCCGGCCGCCGGGAGGGAGCCTAATTCACAATTCCTATCAAACGGATGAACCTCCTTCGTTTCGCCTGCGACAAAGCTTCGCCGGTTCCCGGCCACGACCTCGACACGATTCAGGGTTGTGATTTGATGGTCACCCCGCGGAAATTTGACCAGCCGCGGGGCAGGGAGATTCCGCCATGCTCGCGTCCGCCCGCGTCGGCCTGTTCGCCGCGCTCGTCACCATTGCGTCCATTTTCCTGAGTGCCCATCCGGCGGTTGCCGCCGACAAGCCCTTCCAGCGCGCCGATCTGGCCGATGCCGCGATCAAGCTCGAGGCCCAGATCAAGAGCGACGCGGGCTCGCCCGGCAAGCCGCTCGCGCAGCTCCGCCGCGACGCCGACGCGGCGTTCCAGAAGAACGAGGTGCGAGGCGGCATTCAGATTCTCGGCCAGATCATCGCGCAGGCGCCGAACGAAAGCGCTCTGTGGCTGCGTCTCGCCAAGGCCACGGTGGCGCCGACCTTCTGGGTCCCCAACGACACCGAGCGCCAGGCGCTGCTGGAGCGGGCCGCGACCGCGGCCTACATCGCCTATCAGCGCGCCGGCAGCCGCAACGAGGAGGCCGATGCGCTGAGCGTGATCAGCCGGAGCTACGCCGAGCGGCGCATCTGGCGGCCGGCGCTCGACACGCTGCGGCTGTCGCTCGAGCTGCGCGAGGTGGCGGCCAACCGCGCCACCTATGAGAAGATGCGCGAGGATCACGGCTTCCGCATGCTCGACTACTCGGTCGACTCGGACGCGGCGTCGCCGCGCGCCTGCATCCAATTCTCCGAGGAGCTCCCCGCGAAGCGCACCGACTTCTCGCCCTTCGTCGCGGTCGCCGGCATGGACAAGCCGGCGCTCTCGGCCGACGACAAGCAGCTTTGCGTCGAAGGCCTGAAGCACGGCGAGCGCTATCAGGTGACGGTCCGCGCGGGCCTTCCCTCGACCGTGAAGGAGACGCTGTCGAAATCCGCCGATCTCTCGATCTATGTGCGCGACCGCAAGCCCTTCGCGCGCTTCGCCACCAAGGCCTATGTGCTGCCGCGCACCGGCCAGCGCGGCATTCCGGTGGTCAGCGTCAACACCAAGGCGGTCAACATCGCGGTCTATCGCATCAGCGACCGCAACCTGATCGAGACCGTGCTCGGCCGCGACTTCCAGCGCAACCTCGACACCTACGACATCGACCGGATGACCGAGCGCAACGCCATCAAGGTGTGGAGTGGCGAGCTCGCGGTCGAGCAGACGCTCAATGTCGACGTCACCACCGCGTTCCCGGTCGATCAGGCGGTCGGCGACATGCAGCCCGGCGTCTATGTGATGACCGCCGACGTCAAGGGCTCGTCGACCGACAGCGGCGACTCGATCTCGACCCAGTGGTTCGTGGTCTCCGACATGGGGCTTGCGGCCTACTCGGGCAGCGACGGCATCAACGTGTTCGTCAATTCGCTGGCCTCGACCGAGCCGAAGGGCCAGATCGAGGTGCGGCTGATGTCGCGCGGCAACGAGGTGCTCGGCACCAGGCGCACCGACACGAGCGGCCGCGTGCAGTTCGAGGCGGGGCTGACCCGCGGCGAGGGCGCGCTCGCGCCCGCCATGCTGATCGCGACCGATACCAAGGGCGACTACGGCTTCCTCAACCTGAAAGGCCCGGCATTCGATCTCAGCGACCGCGGCGTCGCGGGCCGGGCGCCGGCCACGGGGCTCGACGCATTCGTCTACACCGAGCGCGGCGTCTATCGCACCGGCGAGACCGTTCACATCACGTCATTGCTGCGCGATCCGCAGGGCGTGGCGGCGCAGGGCGTGCCGCTGACGCTCGTCGTGGAACGGCCGGACGGCCTGGAATATCGCCGCGTGGCGCTCAGCGACCTTGGCATGGGCGGCTATTCGCTCAGCATGCCGATCTCGACCGCGGCCACCACCGGCACCTGGCGCGTGCGCGCCTTCACGGATCCGAAGCGCCCGTCGGTGGGCGAGACCACGTTCCTGGTCGAAGACTATGTGCCGGATCGCATCGAGTTCGACCTCGCATCGCCGGCCGGCAAGGTCGCGCGCAGCGGCTCGACCAAGCTCACGGTCGACGGCCGCTATCTCTACGGCGCGCCGGCCTCGGGCATGGACCTCGAAGGCGAGGTGGTGGTCCGCGTCGCGAACGAGCGGCCGGGCCTTTCCGGCTACCAGTTCGGCATCACCGACGAGGATGTGGCGACCATCCGCCAGCCGCTGGAGGACATGCCGCAGACCGACGACAAGGGCAAAGCGAGCTTCGATGTCGCGATCGAGAAATTCCCGGAGACCACGCGGCCCCTGGAAGCGCAGGTGATCGTGCGGCTCGCCGAGTCCGGCGGCCGTGCGGTTGAAAGGAAGCTGACGCTGCCGATCGTTGCCGCCAGCAACATGATCGGCGTGAAGCCGCTGTTCTCTGGCAAATCGCTCGGCGAGGGCGAGAATGCGAGCTTCGACGTCGTGCTGGTCGACCGCGACGGCAAGCAGCTCGCCGCGAACGGGCTGCGCTATGAACTGCTGAAGATCGAGTCGCGCTACCAGTGGTACCGCCGCGACGGCCGCTGGGACTACGAGGCGATCAAGCTCACCCGCCGCATCGCCGACGGCAAGCTTGACCTCAAGCCCGGCGAGCCGGGGCGGATTTCCGCGCCGGTGCAATGGGGCCGCTACCGCCTTGAAGTCGCGAGCGACGACAAAGGCCCGGCCACCTCGATCAGCTTCGACGCGGGCTTCTACTCGGACGCCACGGCCGACACGCCGGACCTGCTCGAGATCGCGCTCGACAAGCCGGAGTACAAGGCGGGCGACACCATGACGGTTGCGGTCACGGCGCGCACCGCCGGCCGCATCACGCTCAACGTGATGGGCGAGAAGCTCATGCACAGCGTGACTCAGGACGTGCCGGCCGGCACCGCGAAGATTCCGGTGAAGGTCGCCGCCGAGTGGGGCACCGGCGCCTACGTCGTTGCGACCTTGCGCCGCCCGCTCGATGCGCGCGCGCAACGCATGCCGGGCCGCGCCATCGGCGTGCAGTGGTTCGCGATCGACAAGGCGGGCCACACGCTTGCGGTCAGCCTGACGACGCCGCAACTGATCCGGCCGAACACGAAACTGCGCGTGCCCGTCAAGGTCGAAGGCCTTGCCCGGGGCGATCAGGCGCGGATCGTGGTGGCTGCCGTGGACGTCGGCATCCTCAACCTCACCAACTACAAGCCGCCGCAGCCGGACACCTATTATCTCGGCCAGCGCCAGCTCTCGGCCGAGGTCCGCGATCTCTACGGGCAGCTGATCGACGGCATGCAGGGCACCCGCGGTGCGATCCGGTCCGGCGGCGACGAGGGCGGCCAGCTCAACGGCAGCCCGCCGACGGGGCCGCCGCTCGCGCTCTATTCCGGCGTGGTCGACGTCAGCTCCGGAACGGCGACGATCGAGTTCGACATCCCGGCCTTCACCGGCACCGTGCGCGTCATGGCGGTGGCCTGGAGCAAAGATAAGGTCGGCCGCGCCAACGGCGACGTCACGGTGCGCGATCCGGTGGTGCTGACCGCCACGCTGCCGCGTTTTCTTCTCACTGGCGATCGCGGCACCATGAACCTGGAGTTCGACAATGTCGAAGGCCAGGCCGGTGCCTATAGCATCACCACCACCGCCGAAGGCGCGGTGAGCATCGGCGACGGCGCCACCAAGACCGTGCAGTTGCGCGAGAAGCAGCGCGACCGGATGGTCGTGGCACTGAACGCGCAAGGCTCGGGCGCGAGCACCGTGAAGGTTGCGATCAAGGGGCCCGGCGACTTCGCCCTCGAACGCAGCTACCCGATGAACGTCAAGCCTGCGACCCAGGTGTTGACGCGGCGCACGGTGAAGACCATCGCCAAGAACGAAAGCCTCACGGTGTCGAACGATCTGTTCGCCGACCTGGTGCCCAACACCGGAGCGGTGGCGATCTCGGTCGGCGTGCCGACCGCGCTCGATGCCGCGACGCTCTTGCGGGCGCTCGACCGCTATCCGTTCGGCTGCTCGGAGCAGATCACCAGCCGGGCGATGCCGCTGCTCTATGTCAATGAGCTGGCGAGCGCTGCGCATCTCGCCATGGACGACGCCATCGACCAGCGCATCCGCGACGCCATCGAGCGGGTGCTGGCGCGGCAGTCGTCGAACGGCTCGTTCGGCCTGTGGGGCATCGGCGGCGACGACGCCTGGCTCGACGCTTACGTGACGGACTTCCTGACACGAGCCAAGGAGAAAGGCTTTGCGGTGCCGGACGCGGCGTTCAAGTCGGCGCTCGACCGGCTGCGCAATGTGGTGAGCAACGCGCCGGACGTGTCGAAGGACGGTGGCCGCAACACCGCTTACGCACTCTATGTGCTGGCGCGGAACGGCATCGCTCCGCTCGGCGAGCTGCGTTATCTCGCCGACGCCAAGCTTTCCGACATCGGCACGCCGATCGCCAAGGCGCAGGTCGCAGCAGCTCTCGGGCTGCTGGGCGATCGCACCCGCGCCGAGACGGTCTACAAGTCGGCGCTCGACGATCTCGTTCCGCCGGCGCAGACGACGCCGTTCAGCCGCGAGGACTACGGCTCGGTGCTGCGCGACGCAGCCGCGCTGGTGACGCTCGCGAGCGAAGCCGGCGGCTCCAAGCCGATGATCGTCAACGCTGTGGCCAAGATCGAGCAGGCGAGGGCGCGCTCGTCGTACACCTCCACCCAGGAGAACGCCTGGATGGTGATGGCGGCGCGTGCCATGGCCAAGGACGCCGGCGGCGTCTCGCTCGATGTTGCAGGCAGCGCCCAGAAGGGCCCGCTGTTCCGCAACGTGAAGGCCGCCGACCTGAAGGAGGCGCTGAAGGTCACGAACACGGGCGAAGGTCCGGTGCAGGCGGTGCTGTCGGTGTCCGGCGCGCCGACCGTGGCCGAGCCTCCGGCGGAGCAGGGCTTCAAGATCGAGCGGCTGTTCTACACGCTCGATGGCGAGATGTCCGATCCGAAGAAGGCCAAGCAGAACCAGCGCTTCGTGGTGCTGCTGCGGATCACCGAGCCGCAACCGCAGTTCGGCCGCATCATCGTCGCGGACTATCTGCCGGCGGGTTTCGAGATCGACAACCCGCGGCTGGTATCCTCCGGCGACACCGGGGTGCTGAACTGGATCGGCAGCGCCAAGGCGCCGACCTACTCGGAATTCCGCGACGACCGCTTCAGCGCGGCGTTCGAGCGGAAGGCGGGCGATCCGCCGGTGTGGACGGTAGCCTATGTGGTGCGGGCGGTGTCGCCCGGCCGCTATGTGCTGCCGCAGGCCTATGTCGAGGACATGTACCGGCCGGACCGCTTCGGCCGCACCGAGACGGGCTCGATCGAGGTCTCGGGCAGGTAGCCGCGATGAAGCTCGGCCGCCTTATCCTCTGCGTCACCGGCGCCGCGGTTGTTGCCGCGGCGCTCGGCGGCGCGTGGTGGGTGCGGTCGCTGCCGCCGGCGCCGACGGTGGCCGAGCTCGATGTCTCGACCCAGGTGGTCGACCGCAACGGCCGGCTGCTGCGGGCTTACGCCACGTCCGACGGCCGCTGGCGATTGCCGGCGACCGTCGACGATGTCGATCCGCGCTTTGTCGACATGCTGCTTGCATACGAGGACCGGCGCTTCCGCGACCATGCCGGCGTCGATCCGCTGGCGATGGCGCGCGCCGCCTGGCAATGGGCCGGCAATCGCCGCGTCATCTCCGGCGGCTCCACGATCAGCATGCAGGTGGCGCGATTGCTCGAGCCGCGCGCCGACCGGAGCGTGGGCACCAAGCTCCGGCAGGCCGCCCGCGCCATCGCGCTGGAGCGGCAGTTCAGCAAGAACGAGATCCTGTCGCTCTATCTCACGCTCGCGCCTTACGGCGGCAATCTCGAAGGCGTGCGCGCGGCGTCGCTGGCCTATTTCGGCAAGGAGCCGAAGAAGCTCTCGCTCTCGGAGGCCGCGCTGCTGGTCGCGCTGCCGCAATCGCCGGGACTGCGGCGCCCGGACCGCTCGGCCGAGACCGCGCAACGCGCCCGCGACCGGGTGCTCGACCGCAGCGCCGCCTCCGGCAAGATGCCGCCCGACGAGGTGGGCTACGCCAAGCTCGATCCGGTGCCCAACATCCGCCGCGCCATGCCGGCGCTGGCGCCGCACGCCTCCGATCAGGCTGTCGCAGCCGCGCCGAAACAGAAGCTCATCCGGCTGACCATCAACGCCATCTACCAGAAGAGCTTCGAGGACCTGGCGCGCGAGCGCGCCCGCGCGCTCGGCGCCAACATGTCGGTCGCGATCGTCGCGGTCGACAACGCCACTGGTGAAATTATGGCGCGCGTCGCCTCGTCCGACTATTTCGACGAGCGCCGCGCCGGCCAGGTCGACATGAGCGACGCGTTGCGCTCGCCGGGTTCGACGCTGAAGCCGTTCATCTATGGTCTCGCCTTCGAGGACGGCATCGCGCATCCCGAGACCATGATCGAGGACCGGCCGGTGCGCTACGGCTCCTACGCGCCGGAGAACTTCGACCAGACCTTCCAGGGCACCGTGACGGCGCGCCGCGCGCTGCAACTGTCGCTCAATGTCCCCGCGGTGTCGCTGCTCGACAGCATCGGCGCCAACCGGCTCAACGCGCGGCTCACACAAACAGGCGCGTCGCTGGTGCTGCCCAAGGGCGAAGCGCCCGGCCTCGCCATGGCGCTCGGCGGGTTCGGCATCAAGCTGTCAGACCTGACGATGCTCTATGTCGGGCTCGCACGCGGCGGCGACGTCGTGCCGCTGGTCGAGCGTGCCAGCAAGGCCGAGGCCGCCGCATCGCGGCGGCTGCTCGATCCCGTCGCCGCCTGGTATGTCGGTAACGTGCTCTCGGGCACGCCGCCGCCCGAGAACGCCGCCGGCGGCCGCGTCGCCTACAAGACCGGCACCTCCTATGGCTTCCGCGACGCTTGGTCGGTCGGTTTCGACGGCCGCAAGACCATCGGTGTCTGGGTCGGGCGCGCCGACGGTGCGCCGGTGCCGGGGATGACCGGCCGCGGCGCGGCGGCGCCGATCCTGTTCGACGCCTTTGCGCGGAGCGGGCAGGGCACCACGCCGCTGGCGTCCGCGCCGAAGGGCGCGCTGTTCTCCTCGACCGCGAAGCTGCCGCTGCCGCTCCGGCACTTCCGGCCGAACGGCACGGTGGCGAGCGACAACGGTGCGACGCCCTTGCGCATCATGTATCCACCCAACAACGCGCGGGTGGAACTCGGCACGTTCGACGGCAAGCTCGATCCGCTCGCTTTGAAAGTCTCCGGCGGCGTCGAGCCGCTCACCGTGCTGGTCAACGGCCTGCCGACCACCGCGCGCGCCGAGCGAAGGACGCTTCTGGTCGATCCCGACGGCCCGGGCTTCGTGCGGCTCACCGTGATCGACGCCAAGGGCGCGGTCGACAGCGTGATGGTGCGTCTGCAATAGGCAGCCATGCCGCTGCGGCTGCGTCGTCGCGCCGCCTATGCGATGTGCCCGGTTTTCACCTTTGTCTCAGCCCTGTAACGTTCGCCCCGAAAGAACAGGGGAAACGTTCGATGCTGCTCGATCACCGCACCTACACGGTCCGTCCCGGCACGCTGCGCAAGCAGATGGCGCTCTACGAAAAGCACGGCCTCGCGTCGCAGAAGCGTCATTTCGGCGAGCCGCTGGCCTGGCTGGTCAGCGAGACCGGCGACGTCAACACCTACGTGCATATCTGGGTTTATGAGGACGCCGCCGACCGCAACCGAAGGCGCGAAGCGCTGTTCAAGGACCCGGAGTGGCTGAAGTACATCGAGATGAACGCCGAGGCCGGCTATCTGCTCAAGCAGGAAAGCAAGCTGATGTCGCCGGCGTCCTTTGCGCCGATCAAGCGCTGAGCGGGCGACGAAAACCAAGAACAACAGATCGAATTCGGGAGGACAAACTTGGTGAGATTGGGAACGCGTGTTGCAGCGCTGACGGCGGCCTTCGCCGCGGTGCTCGGTTTGAGCGCGCCGGCTTCGGCGCAGGATTTTCCGTCGCGGCCGGTGCGGATGCTGATGGGCTTCGGTCCGGGCGGGCTCGCCGATATCGCGGGCCGTGCCATCGGGCAGGTGATGTCGCATTCGATCGGCCAGCCGGTGGTGATCGAGAACATGCCGGGTGCGGGTGCGTCGGTTGCGGCGCTGGCGCTGGCGCGAGCCGCGCCGGACGGCCACACCATTCTGTGGGTTTCGAGCCAGAACGCCATCGCGCCGTCGATGTTCAAGTCGCTGCCCTACGACTGGTCGCGCGACTTCACGCCGATCGGCCCGATGGCGACCTTCGACTTCGTGCTGTTCGTCAAGAAGGACAGCCCGCTGAAAACCGTGAAGGACGTGATCGAGGCCGCCAAGTCCAATCCGGACAAGTTCAACTTCGGCTCGATCGCGGTCGGCACTGCGCAGAATCTCTCGATGCTGAAGTTCGTCTCGATGGCGGGCCTGAACGTGCCGGTGGTGGCGCACCGTACGACGGGCGACGTGATGACCGGCTTGCTCTCAGGCTCCATCCAGGCGGCCGTCGAGACCATCCCGGGCGCCATCGGCCAGATCAAGGACGGCCAGATGCGCGCGATCGCAGTGTCGTCGACGCAGCGCAATCCGTTCCTGCCGGACGTGCCGACCGTCGCCGAAAGCGGCGTGCCGGGCTACCTGACCTATTCGTGGAACGGCATGGTGGCGCCGGCCAAGACGCCGCCGGCCGTGGTCGCGCGGCTCAACAAGGAGATCAACGCCGCGATTGCCACGCCCGACATCCAGCAGCGGTTCCGCGACCTGATCATGGTGCCGCGCACGGGAACTCCCGAGGACCTGCAGAAAATCTATAGCGACGACGTGGCGGTCTGGCGCCAGATCATTACAGAGGCCAAAATACAGCCCAACTGAATCGATCACCCGAATAGAGCATCGAGGAGCCCGGTTATGAACACCATTCCGAAGATCGACACGGCCCAGGCCCAGCCCGCGCCGCCGCCCGGCATGGACCCCGCCGAGTGGGAGACCCGCGTCGACCTCGCGGCGTGCTACCGGCTGGTCGACATGTACGGGATGACCGACCTGCACCTCAACCACATCTCGGCGCGGGTGCCGGGCAAGGAGGAGCACTTCCTCATCAACCCGTTCGGCTTGATGTACGAGGAGATCACCGCGTCGTCGCTGATCAAGGTCGATCTCGACGGCAAGATCATCTCGAACGCCAATCCGCAGTACACCGTGAACCTGCCGGGCTATGTGATCCACAGCGCGATCCACGGCTCGCGTCACGACGTGAAGTGCGTGCTGCACACCCACACCAATGCCGGCATGGCGGTGTCGGTGCTGAAATGCGGCCTGCTGCCGCTGACCCAGACCGCGATGCGCTGGGGCAAGATCGCCTATCACGACTTCGAAGGCGTCGTGGTCGATCTCGACGAGCGCAAGCGGCTCGTGCAGAACCTCGGCGACTGCGAGGTGATGATCCTGCGCAACCACGGCCTGCTGGCCTGCGGTGTGACCATCGGCCAGGCCTTCAACAGCATCTACCGGCTGGAGCGCGCCTGTCAGACCCAGCTGATGGCCATGGCCTGCAACAGCGAGATGGTCATGCCGCCCGAGGCGGTGATCAAGAAATCCAACACCCAGCTCTCGGTGATGCCGTCGCCGGATGCCTCCGGCAAACGCCAGGCCCATGGCTCGCTGGAGTGGCCGGCGCTGAAGCGCATGCTCGACCGGCGGGATCCGTCCTATAAGACCTGAGGGTTTCTTAAAGAAGGCGATTTTGCCGCAGGATTAAGGGGTTAGGCCCGTCTTTTGCGGGCCTGGTGTGGCTTTGCGACCCTTTCCCGGCCGGGGCGACTTCAATATGGTCCGCCTCGATTGTGGGATTCTGGGGATGTCGACCACCGCCACCAGCAAGAACCAGCGAACCGACGCGGTCGCAAGCCTGACCGCGGTCGTCGACTATGCGGTGTCGTCGCATGCCCGCGCCGTCGCGGTGCTGATCCTGACCGCGCTGCTCGCCTTCCTGCCGGGCTTCTTCCAGATCCCGCCGACCGACCGCGACGAGGCGCGCTTCGCCCAGGCCAGCAAGCAGATGCTGGAGACCGGCGAGTATGTCGACATCCATTTCCAGAACGAGGTCCGCTACAAGAAGCCGGTCGGCATCTATTGGCTGCAGGTCGGCGTGGTCAAAGCCGCGGGCGCGCTCGGCGTCCGCGACGCGCAGACCACCATCTGGCTCTATCGCATTCCCTCGCTGTTCGGCGCCATCGGCGCGGTGCTGCTGACCTACTGGGCGGCGCTCGCCTTCGTGTCGCGGCGGGCGGCGGTGCTCGCGGGCCTCATGATGGCGACCTCGATCCTGCTCGGCGTCGAGGCGCGGCTTGCCAAGACCGACGCCGTGCTGCTGCTCACCACCACGGCCGCCATGGGCGCGCTGGCGCGCGCTTATCTCGCCGACCGCAAGCCGGTGCCGGCGGGAGTGGCCGGCTGGGCGGTGCCGGCGATCTTCTGGACGGCGCTCGGCGCGGGCATGCTCATCAAAGGCCCGCTGATCGTGATGTTCGCAGCGCTCGCCGTCGGAACGCTCGCGGTCGTGGACCGCTCGATCAAGTGGCTCTGGACGCTGAAGCCGATCCCGGGCCTGATCTGGTTCTGCGTCCTGGTGCTGCCGTGGTTCATCGCGATCATGAGCCGCGCCGGCAATGCGTTCCTCGCCGAGTCCGTCGGCCAGGATCTTCTCAGCAAGATATTCAGCTCGCAGGAGGCCCACGGCGCGCCGCCGGGCTTCTACTTCGTGCTGTTCTGGCTGACCTTCTGGCCCGGCGCCACGCTCGCCGCCATGGCGGTGCCCGGCATCTGGAACGCCCGGCACGAGAAGGGCGCCAAGTTCCTGCTGGCCTGGATCGTGCCGGCCTGGATCCTGCTCGAGCTCGTCATCACCAAGCTGCCGCATTACGTGCTGCCGCTCTATCCGGCGATCGCGATCCTGATCGCGGGCGTGGTCGACACCCGCGTGCTGGCGCGCCAGCCGTGGCTCACGCGCGGCACCGGCACCTGGTTCTTCATGCCGATGCTGCTCGGGGTCGGCATGGTGATCGTGTCGATCGTGTTCGGCCGTCAGCTCGGCCTGCTGGCCTGGCCGTTCTTTGTCGCCTCGATGATCTTCGGGCTGTGGGCGTGGCGGCTCTATGCCGCCGACGGGCCCGAGCACTCGCTGCTGCGCGGCATGCTCGCCGCCTTGCTGCTCGCCTTCGGCATCTACGCGATCCTCATTCCGTCGCTCTCCACCGCGTTTCCGAGCGCTGCGGTCGCGCAGATGCTGCGCGATGCGAACTGCAAGAACCCGCAGCTTGCCGCCGCGGGCTATCACGAGCCGAGTCTCGTGTTCCTCGTCGGCACCGAGACCAAGCTGGTCGACGGCTCCGATGCGGCCGACTTCCTGCGCGGTGGCGGCTGCCGCTTTGCCCTGATCGAGAAGGGCAATGAGCGGGCCTTCCTGCGCCGGGCCGAGCAGGTCGGGCTCCGCTATTTGGCACCGCAGCGCTTCGAGGGCTACAACTATTCGAGCGGCCGCGCCGCCTCGATCGCCGTCTATCAGGCGGCCGAGGGCGCGCAGTGACCGCGGTCGGCAGCGCCGGCGACGACAGCATGGCCGCGGCGACGCCGTGGCTGCGGCAGGTCCGCGCCAATGCGCAGGCGACGCTTGCGACGCTGATGCGTCCGCCGCGCCGCGCGCTGCTGTGGCCGAGCGCTGCTCAACTCGCGCTGTTCGTTGTCGGCGGCGCGATCCTCGTGCTCGCCGTGATGGTGCAGATCGACGGCTGGTCGCTCGCCCATGTCCGCAAGTTGCCGATAAGCCTGGTCGAGGCCTTCAACCGCTTCACTGATCTCGGCAAGGGCGGTGTCTTCCTCTGGCCGCTCGGCCTGGCGCTGGTCGCGCTCGCGCTGATCGATACGCCGGCCATGCCGCGCTCCGCGCGGCTGGTGCTGGCGGCCTGGAGCGTGCGGCTCGGCTTTGTGTTCACGGCGATCGCGCTGCCGAGCCTGTTCGCCACCATCATCAAGCGGATCATCGGCCGGGCGCGGCCGTTCGTCGACGGCACCGACCCGTTCCTTTACGCGCCGTTCGGCTGGCGGGTCGATTACGCCAGCCTGCCATCGGGGCACGCCACCACGGCCTTCGCGGCTCTCGTGGCGATAGGCTCGATCTTCCCCCAGGCCCGCGCGCTGATGTGGATCTATGCGGTGCTGATCGCGCTCAGCCGGGTGGTGGTCACGGCGCACCATCCGTCCGACGTGGTGGCTGCCGCATTCGTGGGCGCAGGCGGGGCCTGGCTGGTGCGGCAGTGGTTTTCGGCCCGGGGCCTGGGTTTTGCGGTCACCGCAGAGGGCGCCATCCGGCCGATGCCCGGTCCCGGACTGCCGCGCATCATCAAAGCGCTTGCCCGCCGCCTGCACGCTGCCTAGAAGCACGCAGGATGAGCCAAATTGTCACGCTTGGTGCCGAATCTGCGCCCCTGATTTCAGTCGTCGTTCCGGTCCGGAACGAGGCCGGAAACGTGGCGCCTTTGGTGGCCGAGATCGCGGCGGCGCTCGCCGGCCGCGCCTTCGAGGTGATCTACATCAATGACGGCTCGACCGACGCGACCGGCGAGGAGCTGAAGGCGCTGCAGGCGCAGCATCCCTGGCTGCGCCAGGTCCGCCACGCGCAATCCTGCGGCCAGTCGGCGGCGGTGCGCAGCGGCGTGCTGGCGGCGCGAGGCGTCGTCATCGTGACGCTCGACGGCGACGGCCAGAACAATCCGGCCTTCCTGCCCAAGCTTGTCGATGCGCTCACGGCGGGCGCGCCGAAAGTGGGCCTGATCGCGGGCCAGCGCGTCGGCCGCAAGGACACCGGCTTCAAGCGCTTCCAGTCGCGCGTCGCGAATGCCGTTCGCAGCACGATCCTGCGCGACGGCACCCGCGACACCGGCTGCGGGCTGAAGGCGTTTCCGCGCGAACTCGGGCTGATCCTGCCGTATTTCGACGGCCTGCATCGCTTCATGCCGGCGCTCATTCGCCGCGAGGGCCGTGAAGTCGGCTATGTCGACGTGGTCGACCGGCCGCGCCAGCACGGCGTCTCGAACTACGGTTTCTTCGACCGGCTGTGGGTCGGCATCCTCGATCTGGCCGGCGTGTGGTGGCTGATCCGCCGAAGAAGGCGCGTGCCGGAGTCTACGGAGATTTCTTGATGCTTATTGCGATCGGACAGGAAATCAGCGCGATCTTCTACGACGCCTTCGTCGCCAAGTTCGATTTCTGGCTGGTGTTCGGCGTCGTCGCGCAGCTGTTCTTCGGCGCCCGCTTCATCGTGCAATGGATCGTCAGCGAGCGGGCCGGCAAGAGCGTGGTCCCGTTCGCGTTCTGGTTCTTCTCGATGGGCGGCGGCATCATGACGCTGGTCTACGGCATCGTGAAGCGCGAGCCGGTGATCATCGTGGGGCAGGCGCTGTCGACGATCATCTATGTCCGCAACATCATGCTGATCTTCAAGGAGCGCAAGGAAGCGCAGGCCTCCGACGCCAAGCAGGCTTAGCCGCCTCAGGCTCCGAGCAACGCTGGCGGGCGCTTCGCCACCCACTGCGTCGCCTGATCGTAGGCGTGAGCGAGCTGCAGGCAGGCGAGCTCCCCATGATTGGCCGCCACGATCTGCATGCCCATCGGCAGGCCAGCAGCGTTGAAGCCGACTGGTACGCCGAGTGCCGGACAGCTCGACATGGTCACCGGGATCATCACCTCCATCCAGCGATGGTAGGTGTCCATGGTGCGGCCGCCGACCTGCTTCGGCCAGTCGGCGTTGGCGTCGAACGGAAACACCGAGGCCGACGGCATGATCCAGTAGTCGTAGCGTTCGAAGAACGTGCGCAGCGCCTGATACCAGGCCGTGCGCACCACGTCGGCGTCGTAGATGTCATACGCTTTCAGTTTCTCGCCGCTCTCGATCTCGAACTGCGCCTCGGGCTTCATCAGCGTGCGCTTGGCCGGGTCCTTGTAGAGCGCCTTGAGCGCCGAGCCGGTCTGCCAGGCGCGCAGGATCTTCCAGTTCTCCCACACCGGCTCGATCGGATAGTCGGGGATGGCTTCCTCGACGAGGCAGCCGAGCCCCTCGAGCACCTTCAGCCCGGCCTTGCAGAGCTCGGCGACGCCGGGGTCGTAGGGAATGTGCCCGCCGAAATTGCCGGCCCAGGCCACCCGCACGCCCTTGAAGTCGCGCTTCAGCGGCTCGGCGAACCGCGCCGGATCCTGCCGGTTCGACAGCGGCGCGCGCGGATCGTAGCCCGCCTGGGTCGAGAGCAGCATCGCCAGATCAGGCACATTGCGCGCCATCGGGCCGGGCGTGCCCATGACGGCGTAGAAGCCGTCGAGCTGCTGCGCCGGCACGCGGCCGAACGAGGGCCGGAAGCCGAACAGGTTGTTGTAGGCGGCAGGATTGCGCAGCGAGCCGCCGTGGTCGGTGCCGTCGGCGACCGGAAGCATGCGCAGCGCCGCAGCGACCGCGCCGCCGCCGGTCGAGCCGCCAGCGGTCTTGGTCTGGTCGTAGGCGTTCAGCGTTCGTCCGAACACATCGTTGTAGGTGTTTGAGCCGAGCCCGAATTCCGGCGTGTTGGTCTTGCCGATGATGATGGCGCCGGCGCGCTTCACGCGCTCGACGATGATCGCATCCGTCGTGGGCACGAAGTCCTTGAAGATGCGCGAGCCCTGCGTCGTGCGGATGCCCTTGGTCGCGGTCAGGTCCTTGATGGCCTGCGGGAAGCCGTGCATCCAGCCGCGGCCTTCGCCGCGCGCCAGCTGCTCGTCGCGCTCTCGCGCCCGCTGCAGCAGCGCGCCGCGATCCTGCAGCGAGACGATGGCGTTGACCTTGGGATTGATCGCCTCGATGTGATCGAGATAGGCCTCCATCACCTCGACGCAGGACACTTGCTTGGCGTGGATGGCGCGCGACAGCACGAGCGCATCCATCATCACGATGTCGGATGGTTGGCTCATCGGTTAGCGCGCCACAGCCAGCGCGGCGAAGCCGCGCTCGAGATCGCCGATGAGGTCATTCACGTCCTCCAGGCCGATATGGAAGCGGACCGACGGGCCGCCCGGCTCGAACTTTGTCGCGGTGCGGACGTCGCGCACGTCATACGGAATGGCGAGGCTCTCAAAGCCGCCCCATGACGCGCCCATGCCGTAGAGCGACAGCGCGTTGAGGAAGGCCATGACGGCCTTTTCCGGCACAGGCTTGAGCACGATCGCGAACAAGCCGCAGGCGCCGGTGTAGTCGCGTTTCCAGATCGCATGGCCCGGATGGCTTGGCAGCGCCGGGTGGAAGACCTTCAGCACCTCGGGGCGCTGCTCGAACCATTTGGCGACCGTGACGCCGGACTGATAGTGCCGGGCGAGCCGCACCGCGAGCGTGCGCAAGCCCCGCAGGCCCAGGTTCATGTCATCGGGGCCGACGCACAGCCCCATGCCGAAGACGGTGTCTTTCAGCCGCTGCACCGTCTTCTCGTTGGCCGAGACCGTGCCGAGCATCAGGTCGGAATGGCCGCCGATGTATTTGGTGCCGGACTGGATGGAGAGGTCGACGCCGTTTTCCAGCGCTTTGCAGTAAAGCGGGCCCGCCCAGGTGTTGTCTGCGAGCACCACGGCGCCGCGGGCATGGGCAACCTCGGCGATGGCCGGGATGTCCTGCATCTCAAACGTCAGCGAGCCGGGGGATTCGCAGTACACCGCCGTGGTGTTCGGCTGCATCAGCCTGGCGATGTCCTTGCCGATCAGCGGATCGTAGTAGGTCGTGGTCACGCCCAGACGGGTGAGGGTGCTGTCGCAGAATGTCCGCGTCGGACCATAGGCGCTGTCGCTGACCAGAAGATGGTCACCAGACTTGAGCACCGACAGGAGCGCGATCGAGGCCGCGGCCAGACCCGAGGGCAGGAGGGCGACGCCGGCGCAGGCTGGACCTTCGATCTCCTGGATCGCGCTTTCCAGCGCCTCGGACGTGGGCGTGCCGCGCCGCCCATAGGAATACCGGCCGCGATGGCCGAGGTAATCCTCGGCGGTCCGATAGAGCAGTGTCGAGGCGTGGTAGACGGGTGTGTTGACGTAGCCGTGGTGCGCGTGCGGGTTGCGGCCGCCGACTGTCACCAGTGTTTCGGGTTTGAGGTCAGTATGCGCCGGTTTGCCGCTATCGGGCTTGTTCATTGCGGTGAAATCCCCGTCATTATCTGCATTTACGGCCTCCCATCGTCATATCGCAACCCCTTGACCTGCCTGTCAGGGCGTTCTGTGATGCAACATCGAGGGGATTAGGGCGGAATCGGGCGCTGCCGCGAGGGATGCGTGGCTCGCCGCTCTGCATTGTGGGAGCTTGCGAACATGAAACGCGTGGTATTCGGCCTTGCGCTGGCGGCTTTGGTTGCTGCGGCGCCGGCATCCGCTCAGACGCTCAACACCGTGAAATCGAGGGGTTCGCTCAATTGCGGCTCGAACGGGACCCTGGCGGGCTTCGGCTTGCCGGACTCGCAAGGCCGCTGGACCGGCCTCGATGTCGATCTCTGCAAGGCCATCGCGGCCGCGATCTTCAACGACCCGAACAAGGTCAAGTTCGTGCCGCTGACGGCGAAAGACCGCTTCACCGCGCTGCAGTCGGGTGAGGTCGATCTGCTCGCCCGCAACACCACCTGGTCGATGTCGCGCGACACGTCGTTGGGCTTGAACTTCACCGGCGTCAATTATTACGACGGCCAGGGCTTCATCGTGCGCAAGGCGCTGAAGGTGAACTCGGCGTTGGAATTGAACGACGCCGCGGTCTGCGTGCAGCAGGGCACCACCACCGAGCTCAACCTGGCCGACTACTTCCGCGCCAACAAGATGAAGCTCAAGACCGTGACCTTCGCGACCGCGGACGAGGCGCTCAAGGCTTATGACGCGAGCCGTTGCGACTCCTACACCACCGACGCCTCGGGCCTCGCCGGCGAGCGCCTGCGCCTCGCGAACACCGACGACCACGTTATCCTGCCTGAGATCATCTCCAAGGAGCCGCTCGGCCCCGCCGTGCGCCACGGCGACGACCAGTGGTTCGACATCGTGAAGTGGACGCATTTCGCCATGGTCAATGCCGAGGAGCTCGGCATCACCAAGGCCAATGTCGACGACATGGCGAAATCCGAGAATCCGGATGTGAAGCGGCTCTTGGGCACCGAGGGCAAATACGGCGAGGCGCTGGGCCTGACCAACGACTGGGCGGTGCGCATCATCAAGCATGTCGGCAACTACGGTGAGGTGTTCGAAAAGAACGTTGGCCAGGGTTCGCCGCTCAAGATCGCCCGCGGGCTGAACGCGCTGTGGAACAAGGGCGGACTGCAATACGCGCCACCGGTGCGATGATCGGATGGCTTCCGCAATGAAGGACGGAAGCCCATGACCACCCTCGAACCCGGCGCGGTCACCACACCACCGAAGCCGCCGCTCATTTACAATCCGAAGGTGCGCGGCATCGCCTATCAGGCGGTGCTGTGCATCATCATTGCGCTGCTCGCCTGGGCGGCGGTGAACAACGCCGCCGAGAATCTGGCCCGCGCCAAGATCGCCTCGGGCTTCGGCTTCTGGGAGAACACCGCGGGCTTCGACATCAGCCAGACGCTGATCGACTATACGACCACCTCGACCTACGGCCGCGCCTTCTGGGTCGGCCTGCTGAACACGCTGCTGGTCGCGGCGCTCGGCATCGTGTTCGCGACCATCCTGGGCTTCATCGTCGGCATCGGCCGCCTGTCGAAGAACTGGCTGGTGGCGAAGATTTGCGGTGGCTATGTCGAGATCATCCGCAACATTCCGCTGCTGCTGCAGCTCTTGTTCTGGTACAACGCGGTGCTCAAAGCGCTGCCGGGCATTCGCGAGAGCATCGCCATTCCGGGCGGCGGCTTCCTCAACAATCGCGGCGTGTTTCTGCCGCAGCCGCTGTTCCAGCCGGCCGCGCGCTGGACGCTGCTCGCATTCGGTGTCGGCATTGTCGCGGCCTTCGTCTATCGCACCTGGGCCCGTCGACGGCAGATGCAGACCGGTCAGCAGGCGCCGGTGCTGTGGGTGACGCTCGGCCTCGTCATCGGCTGGCCGCTCGTCGTGTTCGCGGCGTCCGGCTTCCCGGTGCAGTTCGACTTCCCCGAGGCCGGGCGCTTCAATATCCGCGGCGGCGTCGAGATCCTGCCGGAGTTCATGGCGCTGCTGTTCGGGCTCGTGATCTACACCGCGGCCTTCATCGCCGAGGTGGTGCGCGCCGGCATCCTGTCGGTGGTCAAGGGCCAGACCGAGGCCGCCTATTCGCTGGGGCTGCGGCCCGGCCCGACGCTGCGGCTGGTCGTGGTGCCGCAGGCGATGCGGGTGATCGTGCCGCCGCTCACCAACCAGTATCTCAACCTCACCAAGAACTCGTCGCTCGCCGTGGCCATCGGCTATCCGGACCTCGTGCAGATTTTCGCCGGCACGGTGCTCAACCAGACCGGCCAGGCCGTCGAGGTGATCGCCATCACCATGGCGGTCTATCTCGCCATCAGCCTCGTCACGTCCGGGCTGATGAACCTCTACAACCGCCGCATCTCGTTGGTGGAGCGCTAGGTCATGAGCGATCTGGCCACCACCACCGATGCCGCCCTGATGTCCGGCCCGCCGGGCTACGTGCGCAAGGAGCCGATCGCGCCGCTGCCGCCGCCGCGCAGCGAGGCAGGCTTACCCGGCTGGATGCGGCAGAACCTGTTCTCCAGCCCCTTGAACATCGCGCTCACCATCATTTTCGCGCTGCTGCTCGTCTGGATCGTACCGCCGCTCGTCAAATTCCTGATCGTCGACGCGGTGTGGGACGGCGCGACCCGCGCCGACTGCCTGGCGCGGCCCGATCATCCGGTGATGGGCGCCTGCTGGGCCTTCGTGAAGGACCGCATCAACTTCTTCACCTACGGCTTCTATCCGATCGATGAGCGCTGGCGGGTCAACGCCTTCTTCGTGCTGCTCGCGGTCGGCGTCGGCTGGATAGCCTGGCTCGACGCGCCGTACCGCAAGCTCGGCGCGATCTATTTCTTCATCCTGATGCCGGTCGCCTCGGTCGTCCTGCTGCTCGGCTTTCCGTGGCTCGGTTTCACGCGCGTCTCGACCACGCAATGGGGCGGCATTCTCGTGACCATCGTGGTCGCCGCCGTCGGTATCGTCGCTTCGCTGCCCCTCGGCATTCTTTTGGCGCTCGGCCGCCGCTCGCAGATGCCCGCGGTGCGGCTCTGCTCGGTGGTGTTCATCGAGTTTGTGCGCGGCGTGCCGCTGATCACCGTGCTGTTCATGGCGAGCGTGATGCTGCCGCTGTTCGTGCCGGAGACCTGGTCGCCGGACAAATTGCTCCGCGCGCTGGTCGGCGTGGCGCTGTTCTCCGCGGCCTACATGGCCGAGGTGGTGCGCGCCGGCCTGCAGGCCATCCCCAAGGGCCAGATCGAGGCCGCGTCGGCCGTTGGCCTCGGCTACTGGCGCACGATGCAGCTCATCGTTCTGCCGCAGGCGCTGCGCATCACGATCCCCAACATCGTCAACTCCACCGTCGCGCTGTTCAAGGACACCACGCTGGTCTTTATCGTCGGCATCTTCGATTTCCTGAAGACCATCGAAGCCGCGCGCACCGATCCGACCTGGGCGACGCCGGTGACCAGCACCACCGGCTACGCCTTCGCCGCGATCCTCTATCTGATCTGCTGCTACGGCATGTCGCGCTACGCCCGCATGGTCGAGACCCGGCTCGCGCGCGGCGACAAGCGATAAGGCGAAGAGGGGGCCGAGGGACACGCACATGGCACCGAATTCCGAACCTGCAGTCGAGATGGCCGGCGTGCACAAGTGGTACGGCGAATTCCACGTGCTGCGCGACATCAGCCTGCGCGTCGCCAAGGGCGAGCGCATCGTGGTCTGCGGGCCGTCCGGCTCCGGCAAATCGACCATGATCCGCTGCATCAACCGCCTCGAGGAGCACCAGCAGGGCCGCATCGTCGTCAACGGCACCGAGCTGACCAACGACATCAAGAAGATCGACGAGGTGCGCCGCGAGGTCGGCATGGTGTTCCAGCACTTCAACCTGTTCCCGCATCTCACCGTGCTGGAGAACCTGACGCTGGCGCCGATCTGGGTGCGCAAGATGCCCAAGCGCCAGGCCGAGGAGGTGGCGATGAACTACCTCACGCGGGTCAAGATCCCGAACCAGGCCGCCAAGTATCCGGGCCAGCTCTCGGGCGGTCAGCAGCAGCGCGTCGCGATTGCGCGCGCGCTCTGCATGAGCCCGAAGATCATGCTGTTCGACGAGCCGACCTCGGCGCTCGACCCCGAGATGGTCAAGGAGGTGCTCGACACCATGGTGCATCTCGCCGAATCCGGCATGACCATGCTGGTCGTCACCCACGAGATGGGCTTTGCCCGGCAGGTCGCCAACCGCATCGTGTTCATGGACGAGGGCCAGATCGTCGAGATGAGTTCGCCGAAGGAGTTCTTCGACCATCCGCAGCACGAGCGTACCAAGCTGTTCTTGAGCCAGATTCTGCACTGAGCGCGGCAAGGGCGCGGAGCGATCCGCGCTGAAAGAAAAAGCCGCGATAACTCGAGGGAGGCGACGATGAAACGCAGGCTTTCGCTTGCTGCCGCAATACTGACCGCAACGATCTCCGTCGCCGCCGCGCAGAACTATCCGTCGCGGCCGATCAACATGGTGGTGCCGTTCCCGCCGGGCGGCAACACCGACCTGATGGCGCGTGCGCTGCAGACCGAGCTGACCAAGGCGCTCGGCGGCTCGGTGATCATCAGCAACAAGGGCGGCGCGGCCGGCACCATCGGCTTGCTCGATCTCGTCAAAGCCGATCCGGACGGCTACACCATCGCGCTCTCGCCGAACAATCCGCTCACCGCACAGCCGCACATGCAGGCCAACCTGCGCTACGGGATGGACACCTTCCGCTACATCTGCCTGACCTACTACACGCCCTATGTGCTGATCGCGGGACCGCAGGCGCCGTTCAAGACTTTCGCCGAGTTCGTGACGTTCGCGAAAGCCAAGCCTGAGAACCTGGTCTATGGTCATCCCGGCGTCGCGAGCCAGCCGCACCTCGTGATGCTCTCGGTGCTCAAGGCGGTCGGCGTCGACGGGCTCGGCGTGCCGTTCCAGGGCGCGGGGCCGATGTCGCATGCGCTGCTCGGCGGCACCATCATGGCGATCACCGAAAGCCCGCCGGTGGCGAAGGCGAGCAATCTGCCGGTCCTCGCGGTGGTTGCGTCCGAACGGCTCGCGAGCCTGCCCGACGTGCCGACCATGAAGGAGCTGGGCTATCCGGCGATCGGCTTCAGCGCCGGCGGCCTGATCGCGCCGGCCAAGACGCCGGATGCGGTCGCAAGCGTGCTGGAGAAGGCATGCGCGACGGCCGCCGCCGCGCCAGAATACAAGGCGATCGTCGATCGGCTCGGCGCCGAGCCGCGCTATCTGCCGGGCGAGCCGTTCCGGAAGATGTTCGAGGCGGATTCCGCCGTGAACGCGGAGGCGATCCGCGGCGCGGGGCTTGGGCCCAAGTGAACCGGGCCCAAGCGAGCGATCCGGGCCCAAGTGAACCGGGCCCAAGTGAACCGGGCCCAAGTGAACCGGGCCCAAGTGATCTGGGCCCAAATGAGTTGGTATCGATCAGCTGTCCAACGTGACATCGCCGCGCAGCGCGCTGGGCGAGACGCCCAGCAACCGGTGCGTGGCGCGCGCCAGCGACGAACCCGATTCGAAGCCTAAGCGCCACGCGATTTCGCCGATGGGCAGGTTGGTCTCGGCCAACAGCCTGCGCGCGGCCTCGATCCGCTGGCGCTCCCGATAGGCGCCGATCGAAAGGCCGGTCCGCTCCCGGAACAGCCGCGTCGCATGACGCCGCGACAGGCCGAACGCTTCGGCGATGTCGTCCAACGCCACGTCCTCGCCGAGCCGCTCGTCGATGAATGTGCGCATCTCGGCAACGACGGCATCGCCGTGATCGGCGCCGCTCGCGGCGGAGAGCGGTTCGTCCCGCTCGACCTGCGCAAGGCTCGCGATCAGCAGTGCTGCCGCCATATGGTCCCGTGCCGCCTTTGGCGCTGCGTCGCCATCGTCCGCACAGCACAGGCGCAGCAGCGTCCGGATCAGAGGCGTTGCCGAATAGATCGACGGCGTGCGGATGCGCCGCTGAAGGTGGCGCAGCGACGTGAACTCCGGGCCAAGATGCTCGACCGCGGCGTCGGTAAGATAGAGCGCGACATGCGCGCTCATGCTGCGCACAGCCTGGGACTCATGGGCGTGCGTCTTCGGCACCACGACGAAGCGGTCTTCGCCGAGCCAGGTCGTGGAGCGGCGTGTTTCATCCCGGAAGGCGATCGTGCCGCGGCTCGGCAGGAGGATCATGACGCAGTCGTGCCAGTGCCACGGCGCGCGATAATGCCGGCCGCCGCCCTTCAGCGCGGCGCGATGCTCGCTCGCGTCGAGGAGACGCGGCGGCGGGGCTGAATGCCGGATTTGCTCGAACGACCGAAGCATCAGACCTCAATTTTAGCACATCCCGGGACATGTGCCGACGAGGGCGGAGCAATTCGCGTTCCAGCTCCGGATGGCCCGATCGGTCGCGCCTTGTGGCCCGCCGGGCCGCGCCGGGGCTCGCGGGCCACGGCAAGCTGCGAAGATGACATCCGAGAGCATCGCGGATCGGCGCATCGCCGACCGCGTCTTCATGGTCAATGTGTTCGGCAGCGGGCCGGGCGGCGGCAATCCGGCGCCGATCGTCACAGACGCCAGCGGCCTCGACGGCGAAGCGATGCGCCGGGTCGCGGCCCGGCACGGCCATGAAAGCGCATTTGTCCTGCCCGGGCGCGACGGCTGCGACCGCTACTTCCGCTTTTTCGTGCCGAACCACGAGATGGAGATGTGCGGCCACGCCACGCTCGGAGCGAGCTGGCTGCTCGATCGGCTGGGGCTGCTGCCGCGCAGGACCATATCGATTGCGACGCTGTCGGGCCCGGTGCGGGCCCGCATCGACAATGGACAGGCGAGCGTGAGCCAGCCGAAGGGGCGGCATCAAGCCGTCGAGGACGCGGGCAGCGTGCTCGACGTGCTCGACGTGCTCGGCGTGCGACCGTCCGACCTCCTGGACCTTCCGGTGCTGAACGCAGCAACGAGCCGCGTGAAGACGCTGGTGCCGCTGCGTTCGCTCGAAACCTTGAACGGTCTTCGTCCTGACTTTGGGCGCATCGCGCAAGTCTGCGACGCGATCGGCTCGACCGGGCTTTACCCCTTCACGGTGATCGAGCCGAACGCGGCGTTGTTCTCCGCCCGGCAGTTTCCGCGTTCGTCCGGCTATCCCGAAGATGCCGCGACCGGCATCGCCGCGACGGCGCTGGCATGGAGCGCGTGGACGCTCGGCATCACATCGGAAAACACCGTCGTCGTGCGTCAGGGCGAGGCTATGGGGCGGCCGTCCGCGATCACGGTCGAGCGCGAGGACGACGGATGCTGGCTGTCGGGCCGTGCCGAGCTTCTTGGGGAGACACCGTTATGAACCGCCGTCTGTTCCTGGCTGGCACGGCTTCCATCGCGGCCGGCAGAACCGTGCTTGCTCAGGGCGACGGTGCATCCTGGCCGGTGCGGCCGGTGCGGCTCGTCGTGCCCTACGCTGCCGGCGGCCCGACCGACGTCGCGGCGCGCATCATCGCCGAAGGCATCTCCCAGCGCCTGCCGCAGCACGTGATGGTCGAGAACGTCACCGGCGCCGGCACCGTGGTCGGCACGTCGCGGGTCGCGGGCGCGGGCAAGGACGGTCACACGTTCCTGATCGCGACCGTGGCGCATGCGGTGAACGCGGTGCTCTACGCCAATCTGACATTCGATGCGGCCAAGGATTTCCGGGGCGTGGCGCTGATCGGCACCGTTCCGCAGATCGTCCTGGTCGGAAAGGATTTTGCCGCGCGCTCGATCGCCGACCTCCTGGCCGCCGCCCGCGCCAAGCCGGGCAGCCTGACCTATGGCTCCGCCGGCATCGGCTCGGCCCAACATCTGGCCGCCGAGCTGCTGGCCGGCATGGGCCGGATCGGCATGGTGCACGTGCCGTATCGCGGCAGCGGCCCGGCTGTCACCGATCTCATCGGCGGGCGGCTCGATCTGGTGATCGACAGCGCGGCAACCGCGCTCGCCCATATCAAGGGCGGGGCGCTGCGCGCGCTGGCGGTGACGACGAAAGAGCGGCTGCCGATGCTGCCCGACGTGCCGACCGTGGCCGAGACGCTGCCCGGCTACGAGGCTTATACCTGGAACGCGATCCTCGCCCCGGCCGCGACATCACCAGAGATTGTCGCTGCGATGAACGCCGCAGCCAACGCCGCGCTCGCCGACCGGGCTATTGCGCAGCGGCTGGACGAGCTCGGAATCGCAATCGCGAAGAACGCGACACCGGAATCGACCGACACCTTCGTCGCAGCCGAGATGACGAAGTGGCAGCCGCTCTTGCGCCGCGCCGGCATCGCGCCGAACTGATCCGGCGCCCAATCCGCATCACATGTCTGTGACGCTGAAACCATAAGCCGGGCCACACGAGTATCCGGGCTACCAATGCTCAAGGAGCCCGCCATGAATAATCCCAACATTGCTTTCGTAAAATCGCTTTATCAGGCCTTCCAGCAGGACCGCATCCAGACCATCGTCGATGCGGTGGCTCCCAATGTGGACTGGCAGACGGTTGGCCGCACCAAGGACTATCCGGCGTTCGGGCCGCGCAAGGGCAGGGCTGCGGTCGAGGAGTTCTTCGGCATCATCGCCGACAACGAGACCTTCTCCGAGTTTGCGCCTCGCGAGTTCTTCTGCGACAGCGACCGGGTCTTCGTGTTCGGCCGCTATGCCGGCACCATCCGCAGGACCGGCCGCCGGTTCGAGACCGAATGGGTCCACGTCTTCACCATCCGCGACGGGCAGGTGACCCGCTTTCGCGAGCACACCGATACGGCGCAATTCGCCGAGGGGTACCGCGCTTGACCAGACCGTGAGGGCCGTGGCCTCCTGCCGGGGTATTCAACCGGCGGGGGCACGGATGCGGATATTCTCTTGGCTTCTTGTGAGTTCAATCCTCGGCGCGATGCTTGGCGCCGGGCCTGTCCGGGCGCAGGACGCGAGCCGGAAGGCTGCGGCCGCGCCGGCGAAAAAGCCTGCGCCGGCCGCCGCGAAAAAACCGCGGCAGCCCTATGACGGCCTGTGGGCGTCGAGCGCGAAGAAGTGCATGGACCGCGAGGGCGTCGAACGGATGTTCGTCGAGGGCGGCCAGTTCAGCTGGTATGAAAACCAGTGCCGGGCCAGCGACATCAAGCCGATCGATGCGCGCTCCTGGAGCATGCGGATGTCATGCGAAGGCGAGGGCGAGAAATACAGCGTCAAGCCGCGGCTGCTGCTGGAGACGCCCAACCGGCTGGTGTTTGCCGACCAGCCGCCGGTCGGCAAGAAGGGAAGCAAGCGCGAGGTCTATGTCCGGTGCGACGAGAAGAAGTCGCCCCGGTCCGATCGGTAGCGGACGGATCGGCGAGACCCGGCGATCGGCCCGCGGCGATTGCAATCGGTCTTCGCCAACAGCTTTCCCGCGGCCGGTTCGGGTTCCGTCTTGCCTCGTCACGGTTTGCGGTATCTCCTTGCCGCCGATGCGCCGGCCGGCTGGGCCGGCGATTCGATAAGGGGCTTTGCTGGGGCAGCCGATGGGGGAAAGCCGGTCTGTGACCGGAGGGCTGGAATCCGGACTGCTGTCGCGTGCGCCGGCGTCGGAGCGGGAACGTCGCACCGTCATCGCGATGACGGTCGCCTACGTCGCGCTGATGCTGGTGGCCGTGCCATGGGCCACGGTCCAGGGTCCGGCGCTGCCGACCGCGGTCGCGGTGTTCACCACCGGCATGGTGGTGGCCGAGCTTGCGACTGTCTTTCTGCTGGCCGGCCAGATCTACCGCGAGCCCGACACCTCGATCCTGCTGATCGCCTGCGCCTATCTCTATTCGGCCTTGATGGCCATGGCGCATATCCTGACGTTTCCCGGCGCCATCGTTCCAAATGCGCCGGTGTTCGGCGGCGTCCAGCTCACCAGCTACGTCTACAACGCGTGGCGGATCGGCTTTCCCGCGCTCATCCTCGCCGCCATGCTGATCGAAGCGCGCAGGGCGCCGCGCAATTCGCTCGCCTGGCGGCTTGCGGTCTGGCTTGTTCTGATGGCCGTGGCGGCGGTCGTCATCGTTGGATTGACGGCGGCCTGGGTCGCCGAAGCAAGCCTGCCCGTCGTCGTTTCGGCGGGCCGCTTCACCATGCTGGGCCTCGTCGCAAGCTGGGTGGCCTTCGGCCTCGGCCTTCTCGGGCTCGCCGCGGTTGTCATGCAAACCCGCGGACGTACGGTGCTGCATCTGTGGCTCATGCTTGCCATGACCACGTTCTGCGGTGACATGTTCGTCGGCACGTTCGGCGGCGGGCGCTTCACGCTCGGCTGGTACGTGGCGCGGGGCAGCGCCTTCGTCTCGGCCTTCGTGCTGCTGGTGCTGTTCCTGCGCTTCTTTGCCGTGCAGCAGCAGCGCTCGGTGGCGGCCGCCCGGATGCTGCGCGAGCGCACCATGAGTCTGCAGCTCGAGATCGTGCGGCGCTCCGAGGCCGAGAGCAGCCTGGTGCAGGCGCAGAAGATCGAAGGGCTCGGCCAGCTCACCGGCGGCATCGCCCACGACTTCAACAACGTGCTCGCCGCCATCATCGGCAACCTGGACCTGCTGCGCCGGCGTCCCATCGCGGACGAGCGGGCCTCGCGCTACGCCGACAACGCGCTCGCCGCCGCCGACCGCGGCCGCACGCTGGCGAGCCAGCTCCTGGTGTTCTCGCGGGCGCAGCGGATCGAGCTCAAGGCGCTGATGGTCACCGACGTGATCCGCGGCATGCAGGAGCTTTTGACCCGCACGCTCGGCAAGGGCGTCCGCACCGTGCTGGAGCTCGATGGCGCGCCGCTCACGGTGATGAGCGAGCAGACCCAGCTCGAGCTTGCGATCCTGAACCTCGCGCTGAACGCGCGCGACGCGATGCCGGACGGCGGCCAGCTGACCATCGCGGTCGCGCCGGTCGAGATGAAGGACGATCCGGAGCTCGCCGCCGGCACCTACGTGCGGCTCTCGGTCTCCGACAGCGGCAGCGGCATGACGCCGGAGGTGGCGGCGCGCGCCTTCGAGCCATTCTTCACCACCAAGGAGCCCGGCAAGGGCACGGGGCTCGGCCTGGCGCAGGTGTTCGGACTTGCCCGCCGTGGCGGCGGCACGGTGCGGATCGACAGCAAGCCCGGCTCAGGCACCACGGTGCACATGGTGCTGCGGCAGACCGAGCAGCGTCCGGAGCTGTTGAAGCGCGCCGAAGTCCCGGCCGATGCGCCCGACATGCAGCCGATAAGCGTGCTGGTGGTGGACGACGATCACGACGTGCGCGAGGTGCTGACAAGCCAGCTGTCCGAGCTTGGCTTCGCCGCCATGGAAGCGGCTGACGGCGCGGCGGGCCTCGCCGCGCTGGACGGCTGGCGGCCCGATCTGCTGCTGGTCGACTATGCGATGCCCGGCATGAACGGTGCCGAATTCGTCAAGCGGGCGCGGCATCAGATCGGCGATCTGCCGGCGGTGTTCGTCACCGGCTATGCCGACAGCGACGGCATCGAGAGCGTGCTCGGCAAGGATGCGCTGGTGCTGCGCAAGCCGTTCCGTGCCACGGAGCTGCAGACCGTGCTGGGCGAGGCGATCCGGCGGCAGCAGCAGGATGCGGCGTTATAGCAGCCTGGCGCGACGCCTTATGCCGGATTGGGAAATTCGGGGCCGGTCCATGTGGTCGGGACGGGGACCGCACCGCTTTTGATCTGCTCCGACAATTCGACGATCCGCCGCCGGATGTCATCGGAGAGCGTCAGACCCATCGTGAGACGCACCGCCTCGGGGCGCGCCAGACCGATCTTCTCGACCGTATTGGCGACGACCGAACCACGAACGAAGTCCTCGGCAGCGCGAAGGACCGCGATTCCGGAATCGGCGACGGCCGAGGCGATGAACACATCGGGCATCATGGCGACCCAGTCGAGCACATTTCCGATCTGCTTGGCGCCACGTTCGCGGCACGCCTCAATGGCGCCCATTCGACCGGCATTGAGCATGGTGAAAATGATGTCAGCTTTCGCGTCGATGATCGCTGACGCGATGCGTTTCGACAGCGCATTGTCGTCCTGGTTGCCCGAGAAATTGGTCAGCAGCTGCGCCGAAGGGTTGGCGTGGGCGACGCCACGGGCGAAGGCCGCGCGGCCCTTCAGGCCGGGCACGACCCGAATGCCGGACATGTGCGCGACCGTCCCGGTGGTCGTCACCCAGCCCGCCAAGGCGCCGGCCAGAAAGGCCGACTCCTCTTGCAGCACTTCGTAGCTTGCGAGGTTCGTCCCCGTCACATTGCCTTGGGTGACCACGAACTGCGTTGCCGGGAATTCGGTCGCCACAAGCTTCGCGGCTTCGTTGTTCTGGCCGCCATGGGCGATCACGAGCGCCGGGCCATCCTTGGCAAGCTCCCGGAGGGCCGCTGCCAGCAGATCGCGTTCCGGCCTCACCTGGTCCTTCCAGGCGATATCAACGCCGAGCTTGTTGCGAGCCGCAACCAGCCCTTGATAGCCGGCTTCCATGAAGCCGCCGTCATCGATCTTGCCGGCGAACAGCGCGGCGACTTTCGGTTTGCTTTGTCCCCGCGCCGACCGAACGAAAGGCACAGCAGCCAAGCTGCCCGCCATGATCAGGACGTCGCGACGATTTGGCCCGCGTGTCACGATCCCGTCGCCATGCGTGCCGCAGCCGCCGGCACCTTGTCGAAATTCGGGTGCGGGATCGCCGCCAGCAGATCGCGCGTGTAGGCGGCCTCCGGCGAGAACAGGACGCGGTCGGTCGCGCCTTCCTCCACGATCTTGCCGGCGCGCATCACGATGACGCGGTCGCAGAGCAGCCGCACCACATTCAAATCGTGCGACACGAACAAGTAGCTCATGCCGAGCGTGTCCTTCAGCTCCTGCAGCAGATTGAGCACCACGGCCTGCACCGACACGTCGAGGGCTGCGGTCGGCTCGTCGAGGATCACGAGGTCGGGCTTGAGCGCGATGGCGCGGGCGATGCCGACGCGGGCCTTCTGGCCGCCGGAGAGCTGGTGCGGGAAGCGATCGAGCAGCTCGACCGGCAGGCCGACCTGCCTGGCCAGCTCCTCGCAGCGGGCGCGGATCGCGTCGCGGCCTTTGAGGTCGCCCAGGCGGAGAATGGGATCGGCGATGGCGCGCGCCGCGGTGAAGCGCGGATTGAGGCTGTCGGTCGGGTCCTGGAACACCATCTGGATGCGCCGGCGCAGCGGCAATAGCGCGAACTTCTTGGCCGGGATTGCGCCGATGTCCTCGCCATCGAACAGGATGGTGCCGTCCGTCTTGTCGATGAGCCGCATCACCATGGTCGAGGTGGTGGACTTGCCGCAGCCAGACTCGCCGACCAGGCCGACGCTCTCGCCGCGGTTGACCGAGAAGCTGATGCCGTCGACCGCGCGGAACACCTCGGGCTCCGGCGCGGGCTTTTGCTGGGTGAGCTTCTTCAGCGTGCCGGCAAGGCCCTGCGTGCCCTTCCGCGGATATTCCTTGATGAGTTTCTCGACCACCAGGAGCGGCGCCTTCTCGGCTGTAGGCAGCTTGGCGATGGTGGCGCCGGTGGGCGCCTCGCCCTCAGGCAGGAGATCGCGCAGCGACACGCCGGGGCGCGGCGTCGCGCGCATCAGCTTCTTGGTGTAGGGATGCTCCGGCGCGGTGAACACCGCGCGCGACGGCGCGGCCTCGACCACGCGGCCTTTCTCCATCACCACGATCTTGTCGCAGTAGAGCGCGGCGAGGCCGAGATCGTGGGTGATCAGGATGGTGGACATGCCGCGCGCCCGCGTCAGCTCCACGATCAGCTCCATCACGGTCTTTTGCGTCGTGACGTCCAGGCCCGTGGTGGGCTCGTCGGCAATCAGCAGCTGCGGCTGGCAGGCCAGCGCCAGGGCGATCACCACGCGCTGGCACATGCCGCCGGAGAGCTCGAACGGATAGGCGTGATAGCGCTCGCGCGGCCGTGCGATCCGCACCTGCTCCAAAATCTCGACCGCCTTCTCGGTGACCTCGCTGGGCGCAGCCTTGACGTGCTGCAGCAGCACGTCCTCGATCTGGCGGCCGACCTTGCGGATCGGATTGAGCGCGGCGCGCGGGTTCTGGAAGATCATGGATATCTCCCGGCCGCGCAGGTCGCGCATCGCGTCCTCGGCGGCGTTGCGCAGGTCCAGGTTCGTGAACATCACCGAGCCGTCGGCAATGCGGCCGGCGCGGTCGAGGATGCGCATCACGGCGTAGGAGGTCACCGACTTGCCGGAGCCGGATTCGCCGACGATGCCCACGGTCTCGCCCTTGGCGATGGTGAGATCGACGTGCTGCACGGCTTTGACGATGCCGCGGCGGGTCTGGAATTCCACCGTGAGGTCGCGGACGTCGAGCAGCGGGATCTCGGTCATGATCTGTGCCTCACGTCCGCCGTTGCGGGTCGACGAGGTCGCGCAGGCCGTCGCCCAGAAGATTGAAGCAGAACACCGCGAGCATCAGGGCCGCGCCCGGAAACAGCGCGATCCACCATTCGCCGGAGATGATGTTGGTGGCGCCTTCCGCCACCATGATGCCCCACTCGGGCGTCGGCGGCTTCACGCCCAGGCCGATGAACGAAAGGCCTGCGGCGTTGAGGATGGCGTAGCCCATGGTGAGCGAGATCTGCACCATCATGATCGGCATGATGTTCGGCAGGATGTGACCGAGCAGAATCCGGAAGTCGTCGTTGCCGGACAGCCGCGCCGCCATGACGAATCCCGAGTCGCGGCGGACGTTCGCCTCGGCGCGGGCGACGCGCACGTAGAGCGGGAAGTTGATGATCGCAGTCGCGATCACGATGTTGGTCACGGTGTTGCCCAGCGCCGCCACGATTCCCATGGCCAGCACGAACAGCGGGAAGGCCATGATGGTGTCGGCCAAGCGGCTGACCAGGCGATCGGTCCAGCCGCCGAAATAGCCGGCCGCGATCCCGGCAAAGCCGCCCATGACGAAGACGAGCGCCACCGACGAGAGCGCAATGATGAAGTCGAGCCGCGTCGCCACGACCACGCGGCTGAAGATGTCGCGGCCGAGCTGGTCGGTGCCGAACCAGTGCCTGAGCGAAGGCGCCTGCAAGGACGCCGAGGTGTCGCTCGCCAGCGGATCGTAGGGCACCACGTAGGGGCCGATCAGGGCGCAGAGCGCAATCAGCGCGAACAGGCCGAAGGCGAAGCCGGTCACCAGGTTCTCGGAAACCACGTAGCGGGCATGGCTGAGGATAGAGTTGCTCGGCGGCTTTGGCGCCGGCGCGGTGGCTGTGGTGTCGGTCATCCTTCGAGCCTCACGCGCGGATCGATCACGGAGTAGAGGATGTCGATGGTGAAGTTCAGCGCCACGTACAGCACCGCCATGGTCAGCACGAAGCCCTGCACCGGCGCGAAGTCGGACTGCAGCAGCGCCTCGACCGCGTAGGAGCCGATGCCCGGCCAGGCGAACACCTTCTCGACCAGCACATTCGCGCCGAGCAGGAACGAGAACACCATGCCGAGCGTGGTGACCACCGGCAGCATGGCGTTCCTGAACGCGTAGGTGATGATCACTGTGCGGTCGTTCAGCCCGCTCGCCCGCGCGGTGCGGACGAATTCGGAGGCGAGCACCGCGAGCATCGAGGCGCGCGTCATCCGCGCGATCGGCGCCAGCGAGAAGATCGCAAGCGTGAAGGCCGGCAGGATGAGCTGGGCGAGCGCCGAGCGGAACGTTTCCAAATCACCCGCGAACAGATTGTCGATCAGATAGAAGCCGGTGATCTGCGGGGGCGCGGTGGCGAAGGCATCGAGCCGGCCGACCGGCGCCGGCGCCCAACCGAGCAGGTAGTAGAAGGCGTAGACCAGCAGCAGCCCGGTGAAGAACACCGGGAGCGAAACGCCCGCGGTCGCGACCACCCGGCAGGTGTGGTCGATCCACGAACCCTGCTTGACGGCGGCCAAGATGCCGAGCGGCACCGCGATGGCGAGCGAGAGGATGAGCCCCAGCAGCGTCAGCTCGGCGGAGGCGGGGAGGCGGCTGGTGATCTCGACCGACACCGGCCTCCCGGTGGAGAGCGAGTTGCCGAAGTTGCCGTGGGCGAGGTCCGAGACGTAGTGCACGAACTGCTCGGGCAGCGGCCGGTCGAGGCCGAGCGTCTTGCGGATTTCGGCGATGGAGTCCGCAGTCGCGGCGGGACCCGCGAAATACGCGGCCGGATCGCCGGGCAGCACGCGGGTCAGAAGGAACGTCACGATCACGACGCCGATCAGCGTCGGGATCACGGTCACGAGGCGCTTGGCAATCGTCGTCAGCATGGCGTCGCTCCAGGCTCACTTCGAGATTTGAGGCCGCGCGCAAGGCGCGCGGCCGTCATTCGCGCGTCAGCCTTTGACGATGGCCCGGTAGTCCACCTCGCGGTGGAACCAGTAGGTGTAGCCGGAGATGTTCTTCTGAGTGGCGACGTTGAGGTACGGCTGGAACAGCGGGATGCGCGGCACCTCGGCGAACGCCTTGGAGACGAAGCCCTTCACGTCCGCGGCGTACTTGGCCTGATTGCCGACCGCGATGGCCTCGCGCGAGCCGTCGATGAAGGCGTCCATCTCCTTGTTGACGTAGCTGGAGGTGTTGAACACCGCGTTCTGGCCCGAATAGCACCAGAAGAAGAAGTATTCCGGGTAATCGAGCCAGCCGGAGAAGAAGTTGACCATCAGCGGCATCGACTTCTTGGCCATTTCGCTGCGCCAGTTGGCGCCGGGGATCTTGTTGATGGTGGTCTTGATGCCGATCTGGCTGAGGCTTTCCTGCAGGAGCACCGCGATCGGCTCGGAGTTCACGCCGTCGCCGAGATCGAACGAGATCGTGGTGTCGATCGGTCCCACGCCCGAGGCCTGCAGCAGCGCCTTGGCCTTCTCGATGTCGGTCGAGTAGCCGGTCGGCTGCGGCCACACCGCGCCGCCCGGGCCGTCGTTGCTGGCCGCGCCGAACATCGGCTTGGCGACGCCGAACATCGCCGCATCGATGATCTTCTGATACGGGATCGCGTAGGCGACCGCCTGGCGCACTTTTTCGTTGTCGAAGGGCGGATTCTTGACGTTCAGCTCGACGCTGTAGAGCCCGTTGGTGATCGGGTTCGAGATCATCTTGAGCTTGCCCTCCTTCTTCATCTCCGCGAAGTCCTTCGCGGGGAGATCGAAAGAGAGGTCGGCGTCGCCGCGCTCCATCAGCGCGCGGCGGTTGCCGCCGGACGGGATGGTGCGCCAGATCACGCGCTTGATCTCAGGCAGCTTGCCGCCGACCCAGGCGTCGTTGCGCTCGTAGATCGTCTCGACGCCGGGCTTCCAGCTCGTCACCTTGTAGGCGCCGGAGCCGGCGGTGTTGCTCTTGGTGTAGTCGAGACCCCAAGGGTCCTTCTCGGTGGCCTGCTTCTTCAGAAGCTCCGAGTTGTAGATGCCGGGCACCACGACCGCGATGTCGGGGACGGTGAGGCGGTCTTTCTTGGCGAGGTCGATGCGGAACGTGCTGTCGTCGACCGCGACGAACTGCTCCTTGGTGTTGAGCTGGCCGGCCTTCATCTGCACGGTCGGAAAGCCGCCAACCGAGACGGCGCGGTCGTAGGACCATTTCACGTCCTGGGCGGTGACCGGCGCGCCGTCGTGAAACTTGGCGCCCTTCTTCAGCTTGAACGTGATCGACATGTCGCCGACGTTCATGTC
>Ga0209758_1000188_pt1 | contig 138749 bp, 129 predicted proteins | sample AraplaMF_Col_mMF_FD_184258 | JGI IMG/M metagenome (GOLD analysis project Ga0209758, IMG submission 184258) | Arabidopsis root microbial communities from the University of North Carolina, USA - plate scrape MF_Col_mMF (SPAdes) (version 2) | ecosystem: Host-associated > Plants > Roots >... | reverse complement strand
CCCGACGTCTACGTCACCTGCGACGTCTGCAAGGGCAAGCGCTACAACCGCGAGACCTTGGAGGTGCTGTTCAAGGGCAAGTCGATCGCCGACGTGCTCGACATGACGGTCGAGGAGGCGCTGGACTTCTTCAAGGCGGTGCCGCGGGTGCGCGACATCCTCGCCCTGCTGCACCGCGTCGGCCTTGACTACATCCATGTCGGCCAGCAGGCCACGACGCTGTCCGGCGGCGAGGCGCAGCGCGTCAAGCTCGCCAAGGAGCTGAGCAAGCGCGCCACCGGCCGCACGCTCTACATCCTCGACGAGCCGACCACCGGCCTGCATTTCCACGACGTGGCCAAGCTCCTGGAGGTGCTGCACGAGCTGGTCGACACCGGCAACACGGTCGTCGTCATCGAGCACAACCTCGAAGTCATCAAGACCGCCGACTGGATTATCGACCTCGGCCCCGAAGGCGGCGACGGCGGCGGCGAGATCGTCGCGCAAGGCACGCCCGAGGATGTAGTCAAGGTGAAGCGCAGCTACACCGGGCAGTTCTTGAAGCCGGTGCTGGAGCGGAAAGAAGCGCGGAAGGTGAAGAAGAGGATAGAGGCGGCGGAGTGACACACAGGCGCTGGTTGTATCTGCCCGATTTATGTTCTACCTCTAGCAAGCATGCCGTTACTTGCTTTTTGGGCCTCCAATCCGAAAGAAGTTACCCAGTCGACGATCGAACAGATCGTGGCAATGGCAGGGGACGGCGTCCTTAAGGACAATGGTCCCTGCTCCGCAGAACTGCGGGAATATTTAAAACAAGCAGACTCAGCTCAGCTTGAAAAATATGTCGAACATTGCCTGTCCTGCAGCTTCCCCAAGAGCGGTCTTGTATTTCAGGACCTTGTCAACGAACTGGGGCGGCGCCTTGATTACAAAGTGACTAATGGTCGCTACCAGGGCACTCAAAACAGCATTGGGTTCGACGGCATATGGTTTTCACCTGAAGGGCACACTGTTATTGCAGAAGTGAAGACGACCGACGCATACACCGTCAAACTCGAAACTATCGCAACCTATCGTCAGAAATTGCTGGACGGCAAAGAGATCGCTCAGCCGTCCTCAGTTCTTATAATCGTGGGCCGACAAGATACTGGCGAACTGGAAGCTCAAATTCGAGGATCACGTCATGCATGGGATATACGCCTGATTAGCGCTGATGCTTTGTTCAAGCTAGTCAAGCTCAAAGAGAACTCCGAGGACCCCGAGACTGGCCTGAAGATACGCAGCCTCCTTACGCCCATGGAATTCACGCGATTGGATGGCTTGGTCGACGTGATGTTTACAACGGCCACTGATGTCGAAACTGGGATTGTAGAAGCCGCGATAGAGAAAATTGAAGCTGGCACTGACCCTTCGGCAGTCGCCGCGCCGAGCGGCTGGCAATTCACCGATGCAGCCGTCCTTGATAAAAAACGCAACGACATTATCGACGCGATGTCGCGTAAAGTTGGCTCCAAGCTAATAAAGAAAAGCAGAGCTCTCTACTGGGATTCTTCACACGAAAAGCGTGTGGCTTGCTCAATTTCCAAGAAATACACACGCGGCAGCTATTCATACTGGTACGCCTATCACCCCAAGTGGGATACATTCCTCGGTGAAGCCGACGCGGCATATTTCGTCTTAGGATGCATGGACCTGCCGGCTGCGTTTGCAATCCCATTGGACGTGATGCGACGACAACTAGACACCCTGAATACAACCACGACCGACAAAAACTACACGTATTGGCATGTTCATTTGATCGACAGTCCTCAGGGCATTGCACTTGTTCTGCCAAATGCGGGGCAATTGTTGTTAGAAAAGTATCGCCTCCCGTTATGAGCCGCTTGGCTTTAAGGTCGGATTGCGCGTGGCTATAGCGACCCGAAGCACCCGAATGCCCAAACACCGATAGCCGATTTCTTTACATTGCTGCGGTACGGTCCGACGCCCACTCGCAGGAGCGCGCATGTCCTATCCAGCACGGGCCCTGATGGCAGCCCTGGCCGCCTTTGTGGTCTGGACGATGATCCGGGCCTGCCGCAGCGGCACGCTCTTCAGCGAAGGCACAGCTTTCAGCGCCGAGCAGCAGCCGGCGATCTTTGCGCTCGGCCTCGCCGCGCACGGCTTCATCGTGGCCTTTCTGCTGTGGCGTGCGGCGGGCTATGACCAGCGCAGCTTTTTCCGGCTGCTCGGACTGGATCGGCTGATGTCCTCGTTCTTCGGCTGAACGGCGCGCATCCCTGCAAGGTCACTGCAGCGGCGCGGTGGGCGGAATAGCGCAGCGTATTCCGCCGATCCCCCGGCAAGGGGGCGCAATGCGCTGCGCTATTGCGCCCTACGAGCTGTCGAAGTGAAATGGAATTGTTGCTTCGGCGGCACCCGTAGCCCGCCCGGACCGCCAGGGAGCCATCCACCATGCCCCACTCCGACGAAGACGCCATCCGCGAGCTCGAACACCGCTTCAATGCGGCCTGGGACGCCCACGACCCTGACGGCATGGCCGAGCCGCTCGTCGACGATGCCCAGTTCATCACCGTGAATGGCGCCTGGACCGTGAGCCGCGCGGGATTCCGCGACCTGATGCAGCGCCTGCACGGCGCCGATGGCCCATACCGGTCAAGCACGCGCAGGACGCCGGAGATGCACGTGCGCTTTCTCGCGCCCGATATCGCGATCCTGCATTCGCGCTTCTGGATCGAAGGAGAGGTCTTGCACGACGCGCTCAGCCAGCCGTCGCGCGAGAGCGTGGGCTTGCGCGTGCTGCACAAGATGGACGGCCGGTGGCGGATCGTTGCGACGCAGAACACCGACGTCCGCCCTGGCCGGCGGCATTAGCAAGCGTAGGGTGGGCTGAGCCAATAGCGCGTCCACGCGCGTCTTCGACGCGCTATGGCGAAGCCCACGCGTACTTGAACCAGCAACACGTCAGCACGGCGCTTCGCGCCTTTGCCCGCCCTACAGTGTCAACCGCGTACCTCCCACCGCGCTTGATGCCAAAACTCCGATAGCCGAATTCTTTAAATTGCTGCGGTAGGGTCCAGCGTCCATTCGCAGGAGCGCGCATGTCCTATCCAGTCCGGGCCCTGATGGCAGCCCTCGCCGCCTTTGTGGTTTGGACGATGGTCCGGGCCTGCCGCAGCGGCACGATCTTCAGCGAGGGCTCGGCTTTCAGCGCCGAGCAGCAGCCGGCGCTCTTTGCGCTCGGCCTCGCCGCGCACGGCTTCATCGTGGCCTTTCTGCTGTGGCTTGCGGCGGGCTAGGACCAGAAGAGCTTCTTCCACCTGCTCGGACTGGATCGGCTGATGCCCTGGCTTGGCTGAACAGCCCACACGGCCGCCGGGAAGGTCACGGTGGCAACGCGCCGGAATCGCTTTCTGCGGCCGCTTGCGCCAGTCGTCCGTTTGCGGCTACACGAATCCGCATCACCATTCCTGCCGATGCCCGCGGCCATCTGCGATCCGTACAAATCTGAAATGGAGCCTCCCGTCCCGGGAGAGTTGAACGACCGCAATGTGGGGGACCGTACGGGATCTGATGCGAGCCTTGTCGCCGCGGGACGAATTCATCATCGTTGTCGTCGCGGCGTTCGGGACGTCCATCCTTGTCAATCTGACTTATCTCATTCCCATGCCATCGACCACCGGCCTGATGGCGGAATCCGATCTGGTGTATCTGCTGATCGACGAGCCGATTGTCCTCATCGTTCTCGCCGTATTTCTGCACGCCAGAGGCTGGTCGCTCGAAACCATCGGACTTGGTCCGAATTTCGCGGAGACCATTTTTGGCATCTCTCTCGCGTTCGTCGTCGGCTTCGTCTCGTCCACGGCATGGACCATTGCGATCCATTCATCGGAACGAATGCTCGCCGCGCTCGAGAGTTTCAAGCCGATCGAGGGGACTCTCAGCCCAGCCACCATCGTCCTCGTGTCGATCATCAATCCGATATTCGAGGAGGTGTTTCTGTGCGGATACGTCATGACGGCGTTGCGAAAGCATACGACCATCGGGACCGCCATCGGCGTCAGCGTCGCGATCCGGCAGCTGTGTCACGTCTACCAAGGCGTTGTCGGCCTGCCCTCCATTTTGCCCATGGGACTGATTTTCGCGGGCGCGTATGCGCGCACCGGACGGCTTTGGCCGCTCATCGTCGCGCACGTGCTGTTTGATTTTGTTGCTCTCGTCGCTTACCAGGGCCGATAACGAAACGCCGCGGGGATGTCGCCTGCCCCAAGCGCAGGTGAGCGCGGAGGATGGGTTGAGCGCAGCGAAAGCCATCATCTTCGTCCTCTTGGAAAGAGCGTCGGTGGGTTTCGCTTCGCTCGACCCACCCTACAAAGGTCATGCCGTAGCCGATGAACCACCGCAGCCTCTGAGGCGACCAATACGGGTGTCGTCCCTTGGAAACTCCCCCATGCTCACCCGCCGTCTTTTCGTTGCCCTCGCCTTCTCCGCCGCCGCCTCGTCCGGGCCCGCCTTCGCGAAAAGCCCCGATCCGGCGACCATCGTCAAATCGATCTACAGCAAGCGCGACCCGTATGGCGCGGCCGAATCCGTGTCGATGCGCGCCAAGCACCGGCGCGCGCTCTCGAAGTCGCTCGGCGCGCTGTGGAAGCGCTCGGACGACTCGACGCCGGCCGAGGACGAGCCGGTGCCGGGCTTCGACATTTCCGCCAATTCCAACGCGCGCGAGGTCTCGCGCGCCGAGGTGACGGTCGAGCATCAGGACGCGACGCGTGCGACGGTGGCGGCCAAGCTGTTTTCCAAGGATTTCAAGAACAAGAACCCGTCGGACGACATCGTGCGCTACGACTTCATCCGCGAGAACGGCCGCTGGGTGATTGACAACATCCGCTCGACCATCGACGGCAAGGTGTGGACGATCAGGGGCCTGCTGGACGAAGGGCTGAAAAGCTAGCCTGGGAGCAGCCGCAGTCGGATTAAGCGCAGCGAAAATCATCGCCCACACAGCATCAAATGAGTAAGCCCCGCCGAGGCGGGGCTTACAAAACGTCCAGAGACGCGAAACTTACTTCTGGTTCTGCGGGGTGGTGTTGCCGCCCTGCTGTCCGGCCTGGCCAGGCTTGTCCTGACCCGGCGTCTGGGTCTGCTGGCCGGGCTTCTGGTTCGGCTGGCCGGTCTGTTGTCCGCCGCCTTGGCCGCCCTGGTTCTGTTGGCCGCCTTGATTCTGCTGGCCGCCTTGATTCTGCTTCTGGTCCTGATTGCTCATCTATCGCTCCTTCGGCTCGTTAAGCTGCACCTCACTTGGGGTGGGTTTGCTCGATTGCCAGCGGCGCAAGTTTTTAAATCGATGCGTCGAAAGACGTGCGATGAACTTTAACGTGCTTCATCCGTTGTCGGGGCGGAGCAAAACAATGTTGTGGTGGTATTCGACGTTTAGTCTGGCTCTCGAAGCCGGCGAAGTGATTGCCACCCGACTTTCAAGAATCTCCCTGGGCGATTCAGATGCCGCGGCCGAAAGCCGGCTGATGGTCACGGAGAAAATCTCCGCTGCGCTCGAGGCGACGGCCATTCTCGCCCGCGGCGGCAACGCCTCTCATGTCGTCGACAACTACCGCAAGCATGTCGCGGCCAACGCCTTGCGGCTGCGGGGCTGACGCTTCGCAGAGACGAACTGGCGGAAACGAATGGGCGGCCGTGAGCCTGGGCCTGATGGAGTACGCGTCGTGAAAGATCATCTCATCGCACTGACCGAAGCCGTGCGGCTCGCCCGCCTGGAGCTCAACTGCTATCGCGATCCACGGTGCGCGGGCACGCCGGAGTGGACACTGAAGCGTCTTGAAAGCCTGCTGGCCGATGCGAAAGTGAACGAGGCGATGGCGGTGCTGACCTCGGATGGAAGCCCCTCGATCGTTCCTGATCATCCGCGCCAGACGACCAAGCATTGATCGGGCGCGACCGCTTCGGCCGCCGGCATTTTTTCTTCCGTAGTATCCCGACGCCAAATATGCCGGCGATCGTCCGGAACTTGCCTGGACCCAGATGCTTGCACCTTTAGCCAGGCCGACCGGCGACATCAGCCAGTGTGACCGGCGACATCTCAACTCAGATCGGAAAAGGCGAGGTCCATGTATCATCACGTCAAGAAGCTTATGTACACCGTGCGCGTCGACGAACCGGACCCCCGTTTCGGCAATATGCTGCTCGAACAATTCGGCGGCGCCAACGGCGAGCTCGCCGCGGCGATGCAATATTCGGTGCAGGGTCTCAACTGCGAGGACGCCGCCCGCAAAGACCTGTTGATGGACATCGGCACCGAGGAGCTGAGCCACCTTGAAATCGTAGGCTCCCTGGCCCGCTTGCATTTGAAGCCGATGAAATCGGTCCGCGAGGAAGCCGAAGCCGATCCGCTGATCGCCATTGCCGGCGGCGGCGGCGTCAACCTGTTCAACTCGATGGGCAACGCGTGGACGGCGGATTACCTGAAGATCACCGGTGAGCTTGACGTCGATCTGCGCAGCAACATCGCCGCCGAAGCCCGTGCCAAGATCGTCTATGAGCGGCTGATCAACTTCTGTCGGGATCCCGGCACAAAGGACGCCCTGCAGTTCCTGATGACCCGCGAGATCACCCACATGCGGGCGTTCACCGCGGCCCTGGAGAGCATGGGCAAGCCGCCGTTCAGCATCGGCCGGATCGCTCCGACACCGAAGCTCGTCGACCAGTTCTTCAACGATTCGACCGGCGAAGGCGACCAGGGCGAGGTCGATAGCCGCGGCCCCTGGAACGAAGGCGGGTCATGGATCTTCGTGGAGGCGCCCGCATTCCAGGATCTGCGCGGGATCGAAGCCGAAGACGCGCCCTCGATTCACGGCGTGAGCTCGGACCTCGTGGAAGCCGGGCCCATCGAAGAGCTGCTGCTCGATCAGCTCCGGGACATCCTGCACGCGGAAAAGCAGCTCGTGAAGGCGCTGCCCAAGATGGCCAAGGCGGCGCGCACCATCCAATTGCAGAACCTGTTCGGAGTGCATCTGCAGGAAACGGAGACACAAGTCGAACGTCTCGAAGAGTGCCTGAAGCTCCTCGGCTCTACGGCCCGCGCCAAACCCTGCAAGGGCATGGCAGGGCTCGTTGAGGAAGGCGAGGAGGTCATCGCCGAAGGCAAGAACAAGGATGACGGGCCGTCCGATCTGGCCCTCATCGGTGCGGCCTTGCGCGTGGAGCACTATGAAATCGCCGCCTACACGACCGCCAGAAATCTTGCGATGCAGGTTCATCAACCGGCTGTCGTCGAGCTTCTGACCATGTCGCTCGGCGAAGAACAAAACGCCGGTCAACTGCTCGACCAGGTCGCGCAACCGCTCATGTCGGTTGCGAAAATGCCGGCGACCGTGGAATAGGCGTTGGATGTTGTGAAAACCCACCGCCTCGTCAGGCGGTGGGTTTTTATTGGCCGACGCCGCCACCGTTATTTACAGGATTACGTTGGAAATGCTCCCCCCGATTGTCTCCGGGGGCAACCGCATCATCACACCTGCGGCGGCTGCCCACCGCAGGTCGTGAGAGCGGGCATGCCCAAACGGGGCTATGGCCTCGATCACGGGTCGCGCTAGACTGCTCGTCCGTTGACGGCTCATCGGGGCGGCACATGAGCGAGGTCGAACACGACGGCGACGGCGCGAACAACGCGCGCGCGACGAGGCGCGATGTGCTCGCGGCCCTGTCGGCCGTTGGTGCTGCTGCCGCCCTGCCGAATCCAGCCATAGCCGAGCCCGACAGCGAGCGGCCCAAAGAGGGCGACCTTTTCGTCGCGCAAGACAAGAGTGACGGCGAGAGCGTCGTGGCGCTCAAGCCTGCGGATATTCCGCTCGGCGGCCCGCCGGTCATCGCCTGGCCATACGACGGCTCGGGCCACGTGATCCGCAAGGGCTCGCGCCTCAACAAGGTGCTGCTGCTGCGGCTCGATCCGGCGACGCTCGACGACGTCACCCGGGAGCGCTCGGCCGACGGCATCGTCGCCTACTCGGCGATCTGCCCGCACGCGGGCTGCGAGGTCAGCGTGTGGGTGCCGGACCAGAAGATTTTCGAATGCTCCTGCCACTACTCGCACTACAACCCGCGCGAGGCGGCCGCCGTGATCGACGGCCCGACGCCGCGGGCGCTCGCGGCGCTGCCGCTCAAGATCGTCGACGGCAACTTGGCCGTGGCGAAGCCTTTCACCGGACGCGTCGGCATCGTGCCGACCTGAGGAGAGATTCGCGCACTCGAAAATAAAACCTTCAGGCCAACGAGCCGCAAATCAAACGCCCTCGCTGAGCGAGGCAAAATGGGGAGGAATGACCATGGTCGTGAGCTCACGATTCCTGCAAGGATTCCCGAAAAGCTTCCTGCGAAGCGTCTCCGCCACAGCCCTCATCGCAGCGAGCGTCTCGCTGGCCTGCGCGCAGCAGACGGTCGCGCCGCAATCGAACACGCCGGTGGCGGGGCCTACGCCGGAGATCCTGCAGAAATACGCGCCCGTCACCGCCGACCGGCTGAAGAAGCCCGAGGATGCCAACTGGCTCCTGTTCCGCCGCACCTATGACGGCTGGGGCTTCAGCCCGCTGAAGGAGATCACGCCGGACAATGCCTCGCGCCTGCAGCTCGTCTGGAGCATGGCGACCGGCCAGGTCGAGGGCCACCAGGCGCCGCCGATCGTCAACAACGGCGTGATGTTCGTCGCCACCCCCGGCAACCAGATCATCGCGATCGAGGCCAAGACCGGCAACCTGCTGTGGCGCTACAAGCGCCCGCTGCCCGAGGACCTGGTCAATCTGCATCCGACCAGCCGCGGCGTCGCGCTCTATGGCGACAGGGTCTACTTCGCCTCGGCCGATTGCGTGCTGGTCGCGCTCGACGCGAAGACCGGCAAGGTGGTGTGGACCGCCAAGGTCGATGACTACAAGAAGGCCTATTACATGTCGCTCGCGCCGCTGATCGCGGACGGCAAGGTGATCCTCGGCGCGTCGGGCGGCGAGCTCGGCGTGCGCGGCTTCGTTGCGGCGCTGGACGCCGAGACCGGCAAGGAGGTGTGGAAGACCTACACGGTGCCGGCGCCCGGCGAGCCCGGCAGCGAGACCTGGCCGGCCGGCGGCGACCACTACAAGCGCGGCGGCGGCTCGATCTGGGTGACCGGCACCTACGATCCCGAGACCAATCTCACGTTCTGGGGCACCGGCAACGCCGCGCCGTGGTTCGGCGATCAGCGGCCGGGCGACAATCTCTACACCTCCTCGGTGATCGCGCTCGACGCCGCCACCGGCCAGATCAAGGGCCATCACCAGTATCATCCCAACGACTCCTGGGACTGGGACGAGGTCTCGCCTCCGATCGTGGTCGACTACCAGCGCGACGGCAAAACCGTGAAGGGCCTGATCAACGTGTCGCGCTCCGGCTACATCTGGCAGCTCGAGCGCACCGCCGGAAAGATCAACTTCGTCGCGGGCCAGCCCTTCGTGCGCCAGAACGTGTTCAAGAGCCTCGATCCGAAGACCGGCCGGCCCGACATCGACGAGACCAAGAAGCCCGGCACCGGCAAGACCGCCGAGTTCTGCCCGAGCCTGTGGGGCGGCAAGGACTGGCCGCCGGTCGCCTTCAGCCCGCAGACGCGGCTCCTCTACATCCCGGCGAACGAGAACCTGTGCACCGAGCTCACCGGCGAGCAGCCCAAGTACGTCGTCGGCGAGCGCTACATGGGCGTCGCGAAGAACATCCTGAAGATCGTCGCCGGCGCCGACCACGTCGGCGAGCTGCAGGCCTGGAACGTCGACACCGGCAAGAAGGCGTGGACCACCAACATGCCGTCCTTCATGTGGGGGCCGGTGCTGGCGACCGGCGGCGACGTGCTGTTCGCCGGCGGTACCAACGACCGCTTGTTCCGCGCCTTCGATGCCAAGAACGGCAAGATCCTGTGGGAGGCCCCGACCGTGTCAGGCATCGCCGCCGTGCCGGTGTCGTTCCAGGTCGACGGCAAGCAGTACGTCGCGGTGCAGTCCGGCTGGGGCGTCGATCCGGCCAAGATGCAGTCGCGCTTCGACCTGCTGTTCCCCGGCAAGTATCCCGACGTGCCCCAGGGCGGCGCGATCTATGTCTATGCGCTGAAGTAGCGGTCGTGGCGTGGGGCTCCGGGCGGTCGCCCGGGGCCCTTGCGCTCGCGTCACCTTGAAGCATTCCACCGGCTTGCGTCTGCGGCTCCTTTGCAAGACCATTCATCGCCGGTCTGCAAAAAGGAAAAACGTAAGATGCGGTTTGCCGTCTGCCTCCTGTCCGGCCTTCTCGCCCTCGCCTTACTGCCCGCCACACCCACACAGGCCCAGACCTATCCGAGCCGGAACGTCCGCGTCATCGTGCCGTTCCCCGCCGGCGGCATCACCGACATCGGCGCGCGCCTCGTCAGCCAGAAGCTCGCCGAGGCGCTCGGCCAGCCCGCGGTGATCGAGAACCGGCCCGGCGCGAGCGGCACGCTCGGCGTCGACGCCGTGATCAAGTCGCCGCCGGACGGCTACACGATCCTGATCACCACCGGCGACTTCATCACCGTGCCGTCGCTGATGCCGGCGACCACGTATGATCCCTATAAGGACCTGATCCCGGTCACCCGCATCGCCACCGCGCCGCTGCTGCTGCTCACCCATCCGGGCAGCGGGCTGAATTCGGTGAAAGACGTGATCGCCAAGGCCAAGGCCGAGCCCAACGCCGTCACCTTCAGCACGCCCGGCACCGGCACCATCAACCAGCTCGCCGCCGAGTGGCTCGCGCTCGAGGCCGGCGTCAAGCTGCTGCACGTGCCCTATCGCGGCGGCGCGGGCTTGGCCAACGGGCTCGCCGCCGGCGACACCGCGCTCGGCGTGACGACGCTCACGTCGGTGAAGGGCCTGGTCGACGACGGCAAGATCAAGGTGCTGGCGCAGCTCACGCGCGAGCGCGCCGCGTTTCTTTCGCAATGGCCGACCATGACGGACGCGGGGCTCAACGTCGACGCCGGCCTGACGCTCAGCCTCTACGTGCCGGCCGGAACGCCCCAGACGATCGTGTCGCGTCTCGACGCCGAGATGCTGAAGATTCTGCAGGACGAGGCGCTTCGCAAGCGGTTCAACGACATGGGCATGGACGTCACGCCGGTGAGCCAGGCGGCGTTCGCCGAACGCATCCGCAGCGAAGCCGCGCGCTACAAGGCGGTCATCAATCAGACCGGCGTGAAGCTGAACTGATGTGGGTCACCTCACCCACCGCCTGATGAACGCGCCGGCCTGCTCCAGCGCGCGGCGTCCGTCGGTGAGCTTCGCATTCCACACCGGCCATGCATGGATCATGTGCGGCCAGACTTCGAGCGTGACGGGAACGTCGGCCAACCCCGCCGCGCGTGCAAAGCGCACCGCGTCGTCGAGCAGCGTCTCGGCCGAGCCGACCTGAACGAGCACCGGCGGAAAGCCTTTCAGGTCCGCGAACAGCGGCGAGACCAGCGGATCGCGCCGGTCGGCCGCGCCCGCAAAGGCTGTCGCGAGCTCTTCGAGATAGGGCTTGTGAATGAGCGGATCGACCGCGTCCTTGGTGGCAAGCGAAGCGCCCGACATGGTGAGATCGGTCCAGGGCGAGGCGAGCCAGGCGCAGGCGGGTCCCGCCTCGCCGGCCGTCTGCAGCCGCTTGATCAGACAGATCGAGAGATTGCCGCCGGCGCTGTCGCCGCCGACCGCGATGTGCTCGGCCGCGATCCCCTGCCCGCGCAAATACTGCCACGCCTTGAGCGCGTCCTCATGCGCCGCCGGAAACGGATGCTCGGGCGCCAGGCGATAACCGACCGCGAGCGTGCGCATGCGCGCAGCGCGGCCCGCCTCCGTCACCATGCGGCGGTGGCTCACGATCGAGCCCGAGCAGTAGCCGCCGCCGTGGAAGAACATCAACACGCGCGAGGCGTCGCTGCCGGGCGCGAGCGAGAACTCGCCCGGCACGCCGCCCAGATCGACCGGCTCGACTTTGATGTCGCCCGCGACCGGCCAGATCGAGCCGACCTCCTCGATCCGCGCCCGGCGCTCGCCCCAGCCGACCGGCCGCGGCTTCGAGGTGAGCAGCGTGCGGATGGCGTCGATTTCGTGCGTATCGAATATCCGGCTCATTTCTGGCTCATGGACTTGCCCCGCATTGAGCGCAGCGAAACCTATCACACCGCGGCCACATCCACGGCCGTTCCGCCATACCGCTGGACGCGGCGTGGCGATCACGTGTCCGTCTCGCGGAAAATTCATGCAGTGCGTCGCGCGCGGAAACCATTGCGCCCGCGCGGCGTTCGCCTGCATCGTCCAACAAAGCTGGAGGTCCGTCTTGCGCACATTTCTATCGGCTGTCGCCATCGCCTCGCTGATCGGCGTGGCGACCCCCGCTGTCGCCGATTTCGCGCCCGGAGGCTCGATCCTTCTCGCGGTCCAGACGGCACGCTCCTTCGGGGTGGTCGGCTTCAACGAGATCCAGTACTTCGACGGCAAGTGGGAGATCCAGGGCCGCGACACCCGCGGCAAGGACATCCGCATGGATGTCGACGCCATCACCGGCGCCGTGCTGAAGGTCGACCGGTACTGAGCAAGCGCACGTGGCGGGCGGAATGCGGCCGACGCCGCTCCGTCCGTCACGTTTTCAACCCCGGCTGCGCGCTTCAGCCGCAAGCCATCAATTTCCATGATGCGAATGATGCCGCGATTTCATCGCGAGGCACATTTCGCGTCGCGCATCTGTGCGCTTTCACACACCTCAGCACCGTCTCATCCGTTCACACGACGCGGCGTCTCCAGGCCGATGACAGTGTCGTGACACTGAGGGGTCACCGATCGCGACGGCACAACGTCCGCGATCAAACACTGGAGACAGGAATGACTCGTTTGCAATTCTTCTCGGGCTCGACGGGCCTCGCCGCGCTGCTCGCGGCAGGCGTCATCGTGCTGGGCTCGGCCGATCTGGCATGGGCCAGGAACGGAGGTGGCGGCGGCGGTGGCAACGGTGGCGGCAATCACATGTCGCAGAGCCGCAGCAGCGGTTCGTCGAACCACCCGATGGGCCTCAAGCAGATCACCATCCGTCCGATCGTCTCGAAGGGTGGCAACAGCGGCGGCAGCAAGAGCAGCGGCAAGGACCACGACCGCAAGTACAGCGGCAAGAATCACGACGGCAAGGATCACGACAAGTCCAAGCACGCCAGCAAGGACAAGGATCACAAGCACCACAAGGACGACCACGACCACGACAAGCCGCCGACCAAGACCACCGGCAACACCGGCACGCCCGGCCTGCCCGGCAAGCCGCCGGTGGTCAGCAAGCCGCCGGTCGAGGTGGTGGTGCGCGATCATCGTGATCCCACCTTGCCGCCGGGCTACATCCGCCTGCCGAACGGAGGCGTCGGACGTGCCCCCGCGCCGACCGCCTCTGGCGCCCCGCCGGCGGCGCCGCCGCCCGCGGCCGGGCCAATCGTCCGCGATCACCGCGGCGATGCGGCTTCGTCCACAGGCACCCCGCCGCCGGCAGCAGCGCCTGTCGTGCGTGATCACCGTGGCGACGCCGGCAACGCCGTTCCGGTGACCACCACCACGACCGTGGTGCGCGATCATCGCGGTGAGTCCGGTGAAGGCGCGATCGTCCGCGATCATCGCGGCGAGTCCGGCGAAGGCGTGGTCGTCCGCGATCACCGCGGCGAAGGCGGCGTGACCGTCACGCAGACCGGTAAGAAGGGCGATGACGGCATCTTTGGCGGTCTGAAGGACATCGGCAACGCGATCGAGGATGTCGGCCGCGCTGCGGCGGGCGCAATCCCGATGGCGACGGCGAAGCCGCCCCAGACCAGCACCATCCAGCAGCAATAAAAAGACGGCATCGCGTGGGCGTCGCGCAGGCGGCGCCCACGCGATGATTCGATTAGAAATCCGCCCAAGGCATAGATGTCGATGCCATCACCGGCGCTGTGGTCAAGGTGGACGGCCACTGATCGAGCCAACGCTGTGAGGCGGAACGCGAACGCCGTTCTGCTCGCAGCGATCCACGGCAGCCGCAGAGCGGCCGAGCCTTACCGGCTCATGGTGTGGCGAAGCCACGATACCTGCAGGCTATCGCTATTTGATTCCGAGCACGTATTTGGCGATGACAGCCCTGTAGGGAACAGAATTGTAGGCCGGCACCCCGTCGTCGTCGCTACGACACGAGCCAAGCCGATAACGTTCAAGAAACTCCGGCAGTTTCTGCTGATAGAGCGGTGCGTATATTCTCGCCCGCAATCCAATCGATCCTCGATCGACCCGGATCATTGCAAAACGGTCCGTCCATAGGATCGTGGGAAGATTTGACAGGGCTTTCTGCAACCTGATTTCCCAGTTTCGACCGGCCTCCTGACCCGCGATCGCGGCCGTCAACACCACCGCGTCAAGGATGTTTTGCGCGAAGCGGTCCGGGTTTTGAGAGTAAGCCGCAAGGTCGATCTGCTCAAGCTTTGTCAGGGCGTCGCCGAGCGCGGGCTCAAGCCAGGACTTGCTGATCTCATTGGGACGCCGATGCAGCGTTGCCAAAGCCGCGCCCACCTTGTCAATCTGCTGCTTGTCCTTGATCTCGGAAAGGATTGCGGTGATTTCATCACCGTGCTCGGTCACGTCCATGCTTGAAGCAACGAATTCAAACGTATCGGCCGACATCACTTGAAGAATCTTGGACACCAGGTCGGTGTCTTTCAATTTGTCCAATACGCGAAAGACCGAAGAGGTATCTGCTCGTTCCTTCGTCGGCCCCGTCATGACGGCTTTGGCGAAAACGAGAATCTTCGGGTGATATGTGTCGAATTGCGCCCAGTAGGGCACGAGCTGGCTGGGAGTAAACGCAAGTTCCTGCTCGAAAAATGGAATGGCCTGCTCACCGATACGTTTCACCAACTCATCGCGGGCGCGGGCGGCAAAGGCCCGCTTCGAAAACTCGGACGGCTTCGCGGCGCCGTCGAGGCCCGCCCATTTCTTCAGGACGTCGGTCGGGACGGAGTTCCAATCCAGATGACTTGATATCGTCGACGACTCGTATGTCTCGTTCGCAGCCGGGTCGTATCGAAGCCTTGCCAATTCCCTTTCGAGACCAAGACGCTTGGCAATGGTCTCCAGCACCGGGCGATTCAATTTTGCCAGATCAGGCAAGCTGGACTTCAACGATTCATAGATTTTCGCAACCGCCTCGCGATCCTCACGTTCGGCGAGGATCGCATGGACAATCATTTTGTTGAATGGATGGATATCCTTAGCTTGATTGAGGCGGACACGAAATGCAGAACCGCCCGGGAGCGTTCCGGCTGTCTGAAGAAAATAACAGGCCGCTCGGGCCTCCAAGGAGCCGGTGCGCAGCATGTCCTTGCGGAACAGAGCATCCAGCGGTTTGGCCAATGCGGCCGCCCGGATTTGCGCATTCTGCTGCAGCAGAACCAGGTCGAACAATGCCGATCTCTCTTCTTCGGATTTGGTCTGATCCAGAAGATTGATGCGAGACCAGCTGAATGCCGGAGCCTGCGCGGTGAACACGACGGCGGCGCCCGACGCCACGGCATCCTTCGCAAAAAGCAGATGATAAAGATCGACCTCGATCTTGTGGGCGGGAAGCGTGGACAGCACGCGAATCAGCTCGAGGCGTGTTCCTCCGAACTGCTCGGTCAGGCGATTGGATACTGCCGCGGCCACCATCTCCGGCGATCCGGTGTGGATCAGCACTTCGGCCGCCGTTTGACTGACCAGGCTATCCTGGTGGCCGACCAGTCCGGCAACCACATTGGTCAAGTTTGCCGTCGGTTGTGCTCCGCCCAGCAGCAAGTCCCGCAGCGCGCTCAGGAGCACCGCAGGATTGGCGCCAGAAGAGTTTGCCGAGTTGAGCAGGCTTAAAGCCCGCTCGCTTTTGGTCTTCAGGAAGTCCGCTTCTTTGAGCTTCAGCAGGGCCGCTCTTTCCTCGCTGAGGCGGTCGCGTTCATCCTGGACCGAAACCAACCCGAGATAGGCGGCCGCAATAGCGGTGCATGCCGTCACAAGGGGCACCAGGACCGTCACAGCGAGCTTTATTGCGCGCTCACGCGGTGTTTCCACGTTGCGAATGCGGAGCTCTATTTCTTCTTTCTCCAGATTCGTCTTCTGAAGCTGCGCGTGCTTCAGCTCGGCTTCCACACTGGAGAGATCGGCGTCGCCTGCCATACCTGCCCCCGACAATATTGCGTTGATAGACCCTCACCTCAACGTCACCAGAAACTGCCGGATGTTCTGCTGCATCGCCCGCTCGTTGGCGATCCGCATGCGGTCGGCCCCGATCGGCGAGTCCGACATCGACGCGCTGGCCTTGGTAGTGATCGGATAGGTGGCGTTCAGGCCCGGTCCCGACACGCGGTACTTCACCGATGCCGTGACATCGTAGGTAAGCCCGATCAGCGGCTGCTCCAGATCCTGGATCTCGGCATCGACATAGAATCGCGCCGCGCTGCCATTGGCCAGGTAGCCCTTGGCCTGCAGGCTTCCCTCCAGCGCAGCCTTGAACGGCTCGTTCGGAACGCCGGGCACTGTCAGCACATTCATCGGCTGGCCGCCGCTGACGCCGCGCACCGCGACCGCGTTCCGGAATTTCGGATTGGAGCCGCCGGTCGAGCCGACATCCACCGTCATCGCGCCTTGCGTCGCGCAAGCCGCGAGCCCCGCTGCCATCAAGGCAGCGGCCAGCAGTTTCACCCTGTGCATTCGAAACGCCCCCGCCCGACGCCCGTTCATTACCACAGGTTGAATTTAAGGCAAGCGATACGATACCGCGAGCGCGACGGCGAAGCCGCCGCATATCAGCAGGTTGCGCTCGCCAGCGGCGCGCCGGGGCGAGCTTCCTCCTCCGGCGCCGCGGCCGGCCGATGCGCCAGCACGAGCGCGGCGGTTCGCGCCGTCTCGATCGCCTCGTCATAGCTCTGGAAGTTCAGACACACCTTTTCGTCTGAACACACCGTCCACTGTCCGCAGCGCTTTCTCACCGCGTAAACTTTTTTGGTCATCCCGGCGGTCCCCGTTGTTCGCGACATTAAACGGCAGGAGCACCCCCGTTGTTTCGTTAGTGCATCGCGCGCCCCTAACCGGCGGTTAAGGCGATCGCATACACAACCACTTGTCCCGTCATTTGCACGATTGCTTGTGTATTCGCGCTGCGCGCCGACGTTCGCGTCATCATCGTTTCGTCATATGTGCTGACGAAGGGTGATCGGCGGGAATCAAACTCGCGCGCCGTCGGTATCATGCGACCGATATGTGTCAGGTGACACGTGTCGAGCGATGTGTCGGGTCTCGCGCGCAGCAACTTCGTGCGCTACCTGAACTTGAACGCCCTTTCGGTGATCTTGCGCAGCTTGTTGCACTCGTCGGGGCCGAAGCCGCCGCAGATGCCGCCGTGCAGCGAGAAGCGGATGGTGCGCGCCCCCTTGCCCGGGAGAATTTCGTAAGCGCGCACGTGCTCGCCGAACACGCTGCGGAAGCCGCCGCGCCGGCGCGACACGATGATTTCAAGAGCGCAGCCGCCGGTGCCGCAATAAATCCACTCGCGGTCCTCGCACTTGGCATCGCGAAGGTTCACGATGTAGTCGTCGCGACCGTCACCGTTGAGATCGAGCTTGCGCACCGTGTCGGGCGCGAAGACGACGCGGCTGCCCTCCGCCCTCTTGCAGCCGTCGCGGGCGGACTGCAGCGCCTGTCGCACCGCGCGGGGCAAGCCGTCGAGCTTGAGCGGCTCGGGGGGCTGCGACGCGGCCGGCTCCGGCTTGGCCTCGGACTTGATCTCGGATTTGGCCTCGGATTTGGCGCTGTCGTCTTGTGATGCTTGCTGGGCCCGGCTTGCGCCCGCGGCAAGCGCGACCGCCAACAGCGTTGCGACCCAGATGGCCGTCGATTTCATGTTGCTGCAAAGCCCCGCCCCTGCCCGCCAACAATAGCGGACGCTGGCAAAGCCCGGCAACGCCGTTCGCGCAGGCGCGCGCCGTTATTCCGGCTGCCCGCGCTCGGCCATGCAGGCACGATAGAGATCGGACTGCTCCCCGCCCCAGGTGTGTTCCTTGAGCGGCTCGACTTCCTTGTTGCACTGGCGCAGCGCGTCTATGCGCTGTTCGGCGCGCATGGCGAGCTCCGGTCCGATCGCCTGCAATTCACGGCCGATCGCCTGGGCATTGGCGTCGAAGCCCGCGCGCGGCACGCGCTCCTTGGCCAGCGCCGCACCCGTCGCGGCAAGGCTCAGCACCAGCAGGGTCGTGGCGATTTTGATCTTGAGCATGGTCATCTCGTCGTCAGGGTCTTGGCTCCCTCCGGCAAGCAAACAATCCCATGTTTTGCAGCGGGGTTCCGCTCCGGCCCATGCCGCCGAATTACATCGCGGCAAGAAAACACCGGGCGAGGCAAGAATCAGCAAAGCAGCAGCCATGCGACGCGGCTAGGCCCGTCTGCGCTCACAACCGCATCTGCGGCCGTTTGCCTTTCTCGTCCTTCGGCACCTTCACCAACGCCTCGCCGTCGAGGACCACTTCGCCATCGACGCAGCAGACGCAGGACAATCGCGCGCGGGACTTCTCCGCCATCAGTTCGGCGACCGTGACGGTGACCAGCACAGTGTCGCCGATCTTCACCGGCGCGCGGAAGTTCAGGGTCTGCGAGATGTAGATCGCGCCGGGGCCCGGCAGCCGCGTGCCGAGCACCGCCGAGATCAGGCTCGCGGTATAGAGGCCGTGGGCGATGCGCTTCTTGAAAGTGGTGCGCGCCGCGAAGTGCTCCGACAGATGGATCGGATTGCGGTCGCCGGTGAGCTGGGCGAAGCCGACCACATCGGTGGCCGAGACGGTCTTCTCCAGCGTCTCCGTCATGCCGACGGAGAGGTCCTCGAAGAACAGCGTGCGAAGGGGCGGCAGACTGCTGGGCGGCGGCAAATTCTGGGGGGGCAAGCTCATACCGCCAGCATAGCGCGGCGCGGACCAAGTCGAAGTTGGAAAATGGTCGGAAGATAGAACCCCCAAGAAAAAGGCCCGGTGACTGTCACCGGGCCTTCGCTTCAAGGGAGTTCGGCAGGTGGCCGTAGCGCGGCGTGGTTTCTTGGACTCTTTTTCGGTATCGCGTTTCGCAAGTTTCTTGTTTTTGAAGTTTTCTTGTTCTGGTTCTTGTCAGTGCGTGGTGGCTGGCGGCTCGTCTTCCTCCGTCCAGTCCTCCTCCCCGTCGTCCAGTTCGGCCTGCATCGCCGACAAGGTGGCGAGCGTGACGGCCGGTCGATACGGATTGCGGGCGGGCTCCGGCACAAGTGCCAGCTCGCGCGATTGGTCGAACAGCGCCTTGCCGAGCGTCCGGCCCCAGGTCAGCTCGAGGGTGGAGCGCTCGCAGGTGGCGGCGATCGCAAGCCCGATCCGGTGCAGGTGGGCCTTGTGGTAGCAATAGACTGCGAGGTCGGCGCGCTGGGTCGCGGAGAAGCCCGCGACGATCTCGGCGACGCGGCCTTCGCCGGCGCGGTACAGGCGCTCGGCCAAATCGGCCGGAACGGGCTGGTCGTTGTCGAATTGCGGGCCTCGGGGCCCTGCGGCTTGGATCGTCCTGGTCCTCATGGCGTGCCTCCCTTGTTCAGGCACGCGGAGAATCACATCCCAACCGCTAGCGACCCGTATAGATCGGGCTCGTGGCAACTACCGATAGGGAATCTACGTAGGGTTGCGGCCGGCAGCCGCTCCAGGCCGCCACAGCCCCCTCATGGGGGCTGATTTGGCGCTTGTTTCCCGCCTTGCTACGCGGGTCGGACCGGTCAGACCCAGCGCTGGGCTTCGTCCTCGGTCGGCAGCCGGCCATCGGGCGTTAACTGATCGACCGCACCGGGCAGCTCGCGGCGGAGACCCGCCAGCAATTCCTCGCGCGAGATGCCAGCGTGGCTCGCCACCGCATCGATGTCGTCGATGCCGATCGACTTCGCCAGATCGCTCTCCGAGATGTCCTGGTTCGGGCCCTTGCCGACCCACGACTGCGCCGCCTGGCCGTGACCGTTCTGCTGGAATTGCTCGAGCAGGCTGCCGAGCCCGCCGCTCAGGATGCTGCCGGCTGCGCCGCCTGCGAGCATGCCGCCGAGCGGACCCTTGAGCAGATCGCCGAGGCCACCGCCTCCAGCGCCGCCACCGAGCGCATTGCCCAAGCCGCCGCCGCGACCACCACCGCCACCGCCCAGCAGCCCGCCGAGGATGTCACCGAGCCCGCCGCCGCCACCGCTCGGAATCTGCTGTGGCATGGGCTGCGACGGCGCCGGCTGGCCGCTGCCGCTCATATGCTTGAAGCCCTTGTAGGCAATCAGCGCCAGGATCGCCATGGTGATCGGCGACATGCCGCCTTTGGCATTGGGGTCAGTCTGGCCGCGCGGGCCGTTCTGCATGCCATTGAGAATGTCCATCAAACCCATCGGAGCCTCCTCCTGATACGGAGCGATCAAATCATCGCGCTTGCATTGCGACCGGAAAATGACGGCCGCCGCAAATCTGCCACGCCGATTGCAGCAAGCTCCGTGAGAGCCTACCGTGGGATCGCGTCTGGCGGTAGGCCACAACGTCCTCGGGAGGCGGCTATGCTACATGTTCTTCTGGTGGGTCTGGTTGCAGGCTTTCTCGCGCGGCTGCTTTCTCCCGGCCCCAACAATCCGACCGGATTTATCGTCACCATAGCGATCGGCATTGCGGGTGCGTTCCTCGCAACGTTCGTCGGCCAAGCCATCGGGCATTACTCGGCCGATCAAGGCGCGGGATATATTACTTCGACCATCGGCGCCGTGGTCCTGCTGTTCATCTGGAATCGGCTGGTCGCATCGGGCCGGATCGGCGATCCCGGCACGCGCTGAGCGGCGCGCCCGGCCGTCCCGCCGCATTCATTTCTTTTCCAGCTCCTTGTCCTTCGCTTCGGCGCGCTGCGCCGCAGGCCGCGCGGCGATCCGCGCCGAATAGGCGGCGAATTCCGGGCGCTCCGGCACCAGCTTGAAGATCGTGCCCCAGCGCACGTTTGAGCCGATCACCACGTCGGCCGCGGTGAACTGCTCGCCGAGAATCCAGGGGCCCTTCTCCACCGCTTTCGCCACCACGTTCATGGTGGTGTCGAAATCGCCGTAGCCGAGCATCGCGCGGCGCGCCTCTTCCTTGCGCGGCGCGGCGCGATCGATCACCGCAGGCTCGAAGCAGCCCGGGCCGAAGAACAGCCATTTCAGATACGGCCCGCGGCGCGGATCGCCGACCGGCACGTTGAGCTTCTTCTCCGGAAACGCGTCGGCGAGATAGGTGCAGATCGCTCCATTCTCGGTGATGACCACATCCTTGTGCTTGATCGCCGGCACCTTGCCCATCGGATTGATGGCCAGATAATCGGGCTTGAGCTGCTCGCCCTCGGACAGCTTGAGCAGCTTGATGTCGTAAGGCACGCCGAGCTCCTCCAGCATCCACAGCGTCACGGACGAGCGGGAGGGTGCAGCGTGGTAGAGCGTGAGGTCGGCCATGGTCACTCCATCAGGACTTCGGTTGGGTCTGCCCCTTAGGGCGGCAACTTGAGGGCGGCAACTTGGGCCGAGAGTGTGAGCGCAACGTGACGGACGGGGCAAGCCATCAGGCCCCGACCGGCCATCGCTGCTGAACCTTTCATGGCGGCCTGCGACCAACGTTTACGCGGCGCGCAAAGGCGCGCCCCCCCAATATTTGAGGAAATTGCCATGTCCAAGCCCCAACCTTTGTCGACGCTGCAGCGCTGGGTGCGCTATCGCAGCACCCTGAAGGCCCTGACCCAGCTCGACGAGCGCACGCTCAACGATATCGGCCTGACCCGTACGGCGATCCGTCAGGCCGCCTGGGAAAGCGCGGCCTAAGACCAAATCGCGAATGAAAATGAAAACTCTCGCGATTGCACTGCTGGTCCTGCTTCCCTCGGTCGCCTCCGCGGCATCCCCCGAGCAGACCTATCTTGCGGCGCGCGACGCCAAAATCCGCGAGATGGTCGCGGCCGAGAAGAAGCTGGGTGCCGATGGCTCCCTCAAGCTTCATGAGCGGGCCGTGGCCGATCTGGAAGGTAAGCTCAAGCAGCTGATCGGGCTGTCCGCGCTGGCCGTGCCTGGCGTCGGCAAAACGCCGAAAGCCAATTACGAGGCGCTGACCCCGGACGACATGGGCTACGGCATGCTCGACGGGCTGGTTTATTGGTCGAAGGACTACAAGACCCGTGTGGTCGTGACCACCGAAGGCCTGTTCAGGGCCTGGCTGCACGACAAGGACAAAGGGCTGCCCGAAGACCCGGCGAAGGCGGTGACGCATGCGACGTTCTACACCCAAGCCGTGAACTCGGACGCCACCATGTCCAAATACGCTGACCTGCCGATCAAGAAGCCCGCGGCGGCGACGTTCGCGGTGGCGATGCTGGCGGGTTGGGCGCAGGACACCGGCCCGTGGGAGCCCGATGAGGTGGTGCTGTCGGTGATGCAGGGTGGCAAGCTCTACGTGGTGCGCGTGCCGGCCGGCGCCAAGATCGGGGCGATCCCGGCCTGCAAGGCCTTGTGGGACGAGGCGATGAAGAAGCGCGAGAAGAACGCCGAGCGCCTGCGCGCCAATCCAAAGGCGCCGGACATGACAATGCAGATCGAGAACGAAGGCGAGGCCGCCTATCAGCGCTGCTACCGCGAGCGGGCGCCAAAGGAAAAAGGCTTCGCCGAACTGGTGCGGCAGGCCCAGGCCATCGCCGACACCCTGCCGGCCAAGTGAGCAGGCGGCTTCGCCTGAGCTGATCCAAAGCCGATGCCCGGGCCCAGGCCCGGGCATTTGCTTTGCTCGTCCACGGCACCAGACCCGCATCACTTGGTCGTTGAGCCTTGGCCGTTGAGCCTTGGTCGTTGAGCCCTGGCCGGTAAGCCATCGTGCAATTCAGAAAATCTTCATTTCGCACTCGCAATTTGATTTTTGAGCCTTATAGATCGAATGCTGGATGAACATGCCTGACGAGATTCGCGACAACAAGGCGGAAAGCCGGTTCGAGATCGACGCCGACGGCGAGCTTGCCGTCGCCTATTACAGGCGCGAGCCGGGCGTCATCACCTTCACCCACACCGAGACGCCCTTCCGCCTGCAGGGCCAGGGCATCGCGTCGCGGCTCATCCGCGGCGCACTCGAAGCTGCCCGCGCCGAGGGGCTGAAGGTCGTGCCGCGCTGCTCGTTCGTGGCGGCCTTCATGGCGCGGCATCCGGAGTTCAACGATCTGCTGCTCTGACGCTCACCAACGGACTCGCATGGCCAAAGACCCCTGGAAACGCTTTCGTATCACGCCCGGCACCCGCTCCAAGCTCAGCGAGCGCGACCCCGGCGATCTCGCGCTGTTTCCCGACCGCGACGAAGCCGAGAAGCAGAGCGTCAAGGACGGCGAGATCATCGACAAGCTGCAGGACAAGCTCTACGCCGAAGGCAAGCGCGCGCTGCTCGTTGTGCTGCAGGGCATCGACACCGCGGGCAAGGACGGCACCATCCGCCATGTCTTCAAGGAGACGAGCCCGCTCGGCGTGGTGGTCAAGCCGTTTCGCCGGCCGAGCGAGGAGGAAGCCGCGCATGATTTTCTGTGGCGCGCGCATATCGCGGCGCCGCGCAAGGGCTTCATCGGCGTGTTCAACCGCTCGCATTACGAGGACGTGCTGGTCGGCCGCGTGCGCAAGCTGGCGCCGAAGGACGAGACCGAGGCGCGCTACGACCAGATCAACGCCTTCGAGAAAATCCTGGCGGAGAACGGCACCGCGATTCTCAAGTTCATGCTGCACATCTCCAGGAAGGAGCAAGGCGAGCGCCTGCAGGACCGGCTCGACGACAGGAAACATCGCTGGAAGTTCAATGCCGACGATCTGGAGGATCGCAAGCTCTGGGACGAGTACATGGCGGCCTATGAGATCGTGCTGGACCGCTGCTCGACGCGATGGGCGCCGTGGCATGTCATCCCCGCCGACCGCAAATGGGCACGCAACGCCGCAATCGCAGCGATCATCCGCGCGACGCTCGAGGATATGGATCCGAAATATCCCAAGCCGCCCTGGGACCCGAAAAGCTTCGTGATCGATTAGGCCCCGGCGACCGCGGCAGCCGGCGTCACTGTGACGTCATGGCCGAAAATCCATTCGCGCGGCAGCGGCGGCGGCGCCGGAGTCTTGCGGTTGTTCTGGAACTGCTCGCGCGCCTGAAGCACCACGCGGGTGGTGTGCGGCCGGCGCTCGGCCTCATAGGCGACCAGCGCGCGCGATGGATTTTCATGATGCGCCAGATGCCGCGCCAGCGCGTAGCCGTCCTCGATCGACTGCGCCGCGCCCTGCGCCAGCGTCGGCATCATCGGATGGGCGGCATCGCCCAGCAAGGTGATCAGGCCGTCGGTCCAACGCGGCAGCGGATCGCGGTCGCGGATGCCCCATTTGTAGCAGTCGGTGACATGGCTCAGCATGCCGAGCAGCGCGTCGTTCCAGCCGCGGTAGCCAGCCAGCAGCTCGTCCACACTGCTGGCCACCGCCCAGGATTCATCGACCCACTGATCGGTGACGTGGCCGGCGAAGATGTTGTAGAGCGCGCCGCCGCGGATCGGATAGCAGATCACATGGCCTTCGGGGCCGATCCAGCCGACATACTCGTCGCGGCCGACCTCGACCGCGTTGCCCGGCCCGACCCGGGTCGGCACCCGCTCGATCGGCACGATGCAGCGCCACGCCATCTGCTGCGTGAAGCGCACCGGCTGCGGCCCGAACAGACGCTCGCGCACCGTCGAATTGATGCCATCGGCACCGATGATGACGTCGGCCTCGATCTCCGCGCCGCCGTCGAAGGTCGCGACCGCCGTGCCGTTCCGGTTGGCAACACCGGTGCAGCGCATGCCGAGATGGACGGCGCTGTCGGGAAGCTGAGCGCAGAACTGCCGATGCAGGTCGGCGCGATGCGCCATCAGATACGGCGCACCGTACTGCGCGGCGTAAGGCCCCTTCATCGGCTCACGGAAACGCAAACGGGCGTCGTCCCAGGCGAGCGACGCAAAGCTTGTGGGCTCGCTCGCAAGCGGCAGCAGCGTGTCCAGAATGCCGAGCGCGCGCAGCACCTTCACGGCATTGGGGCCAAGCTGAATCCCAGCGCCGACCTCGCCGAGCTGCGAGGCGCGCTCGTACAGCACCGCTTCGATGCCGCGCTGGCGCAACGCGCATGCGGCGGCAAGCCCGCCCAGCCCCGCGCCGATCACCGCCACTCGAAGATTACGCACGAATGCTCGTCCCTGCTGCCGCCAACGAACTTCTATATGCGGGGCGATGCCCTATAGTGTCCATATGAAAAAGCTCGCCTTCTCTGCCGCCATAACTGCCCTGTCGGTATTGCTCGGCACGCTCGCCGCCCACGCCGAGTTTCCGGAGCGCACCGTGAAGATCGTCGTGCCGTTCGACGCAGGCGGCACGCTCGATGCGGTGGCGCGGGCGCTCGCGCAGAAGCTCAACGACAAATGGAACGTACCGGTGATCGTCGAGAACCGGCCCGGCGCCGGCAACACCATCGGGGCGGCCGCCGTCGCCAAGGCCGCGCCGGACGGCTATACGCTGCTGTTTGCCAACACCAGCGTCTCGACCAATCCGAGCCTGTTCAAGTCCCTGCCCTACGACACGCTGCGCGAGCTCGCGCCGGTGGTCTACCTGTCGCCGTCGCCGAACGTGCTGCTGGCGCAACGCAGCCTCGGCATTCACTCGCTGAAGGAACTCATTGCGCTCGCCAAATCGCGCGACAGCGCGCCGCTCAGCTACGCATCGGTCGGCAAGGGCAGCGCGCACCATTTCTGCATGGAGTTGCTCAAGAGCGAGGCCGGCATCAATCTGCTGCATGTGCCCTATCGCGGCGTGGCGCCGGCCGTGCTCGCGGTCAATCGCGGCGAGGTCGATCTTTATTGCAGCGACATCCCGGGCGCGCTCAATCTGATGCAGGGCGACAAGGTGATCGCGCTCGGCATCACCAGCGCCAAGCGCTCGCAGGCTGTGCCGGATGTGCCGCCGTTCGCCGAGGCCGGACTGCCGAACTATGCGCAGGCCGGCTATGTCGGCATCATGGCGACCGGCGGCACGCCGGACGCGGTCATCGCCAGGCTCAACGCCTCGGTCAACGAAGTGATCAAGGAACCGGAATTCGCCAAGCGTTTTGCGGCTTTCGGCTACGAGATGATCGGCGGGACGGCAAAGGAATTCGCCGATTTTCTGACGGACGACATCGGACGTTATCGGAAGCTGACGCAATCCGCCGGCATCATGCCTGAATAGCCGCGGCACGCCCGCGCCGCGGACCGAACCGCGCGCGAACCAGATCGATCGCCACCACGACCAGCCCCGCGCCCAGCACCAGCCAGCCGGGACGGATCGAGCTCAGGTCGTCGAAATCGAGCGCGGTGCCGAGCACCCGCAGCGGCGACACGTTGAACGCGATGCCGATGCCGACCGCCTCGGCCGCGAAGGTCAGGGCCGCGATCGCAACGCTCAGCGCCATGAGCTTCCACGCCGGCAGTTCACCGCGCGTGGTCTTAAACCGGATCAGCAGCCGGTAGCCCATCATCCAGCCGCACAGGCCTGCGACGAAGGTGGGCACCGAAACGTCGGCCTTGGTCTGCTGGAAAAAATGAATGACCGCGAGCAGCGCGATGCCGTAGACCACGTTGTGCAGCGTCTGCCAGCGCTTGCCGCCGAGCCGTCGCACCATGCCGTCGGTCGAGGTGATCGCCAGCACCGTCAGCCCAGTGAGCGCGACGAACCCGATAGTGAGATAAAGCCGCAGCACGATCTCGCTTGCGACCTTCCACAGATCGAACATCTGGTCGGCGACATAGAGCGAGATGTGAGCCGCCGCATAAACGAACGCGCCGACGCCGATCATCCGCCGCACGTCGAGCAGCTGGCCGAAGCGGCCGATCCGGCGCAGCGGCGTGATCGCGAGCGAGACCATCAGGAAGATCAGCGCCCAATAGCCGGTGCGGTGGATGACGTTGTTGAGCGGCCGCGCGCCGAAGCCCTCGGTGTTGAAATCGTAGACCGCGATGGCAACCGGCACGCAGAGAAACAGCAGCGCTGCGATGCGCAGCATCGAAATCCGCCCAGCCGAATCGAGCCAGAGCTGCCACGGCGCCTTCAGCCGCTTGCGGGCGGCACCCGCTCTCGGAACCGCGCCCTGGATCGATGTCGTCGCCTCGCTCATCGAAAACCGGTTAACACGGCCGGCGCAAACGCGCCAATAACGCCTTGCTATGAACTCGATACGCCAAAATGACGGCTTTGTGATCGGTTTGCGGCGCGGCAAAGCGCGCAGCTTTTCCGGCGGGTCCGCCGGTGCTAGCCTCGCCCCATAAAGAATTGCCGGGAGGATTCGATGCGCGCCGCGCGTTTGGGCATCCCGCTCGCATTCGCGATCATGCTGTCGGCGGCCCTTCCCGCAAAGGCCGAGCCGGTCAAGATCCGCGTCGGCTGGATCGTCGCGCCGGCCTCGATGGTGCCGCTCCTCTTCCTCGCGCCGGGCGCGGCCAAGCATCTCGGCAAGTCCTACACGTTCGAGCCGCTCAACTTCGGTTCCTCGACCCTGCAGATCACCGCCATCAGCCAGGGCGAGATCGATATCGCGGCGTTCGGCTACACGAGCTTCCCGCTCGCCGTGCAGAACGGCGGCCTCAGCGATTTGCGCATCATCGCCGACGAGATCATCGACGGCGCGCCGGGCTACTACGCGACGCAGTACTTCGTGCGCAAGGATTCCGGCATCGAGAAGATCGCCGATATGAAGGGCAAGGTGATCGCGACCAACGGGCTGGGCAGCGGCGTCGACATCGCGATGCGCTCGGCCTTGAGCCGGCAGGGCCTGCAGGCGACGCGCGACTACACCGTGATCGAGGCGCCCTTCCCGGCCCACAAAGCGCTGCTGAAGGAGAAGAAGGCCGATCTGATCGTGGGCGTGCTGCCGTTCTCCTACGATCCGGAGCTGAACGAATTCGCCAAGCCCCTGTTCACCACCGAGAGCGGCATCGGCCAGATCGCGCTGTCGTTCTGGGCGGCGCGCAAGGGCTTCATCGACAAGAACCGCGCGGCGCTGGTCGACCTCTTGGAGGACACCGGCGCAGCATTGCGCTGGTACTACGATCCGAACAACCGCGCGCAGGCTGTGGCGCTGACTGCGGGCTTTCTCAAGCGGCCGCCGGCCGCCTTCGAAAGCTGGCTGTTCACCAAGCGCGACTTCTACCGCGACATGAACGCCAAGCCCGATCTGAAGGTGGTGCAGTCGAGCATCGACAAGGTGAAAGAGCTCGGCTTCATCAAGGACACGCTCGAGGTCGGTAAGTTCGCCGATCTCAGCCTGGTGGACGAAGCCGCCAAACGCAGACGCTGACCATGACGGAATAACGGAACCAAAGCGGGAGTCTGGGACTTGATGTTCTCAATATGAGGTCGCGGCGCCGGGGGTCGGCGGCCATCTCTCCTGCCCCCAGCCTGACCGATGTCGCGGCCGATCTGCTTCACAGCATGGAGGTACGGCAATGGCATCTTCTCATATCCTGGTGGGCGCGACCGAGCACGCAGCCGAGCCCACGGTCCGCAGCATTGCGCCGGCCGATCTCGCCGACGCCCTGAAGAAGGGCTGGGACGACTTCAGCGCCATGCCGAGCCACGCCGTGTTCCTGTGCGTGATCTATCCGGTGATCGGCATCCTGGCGGCGGCGCTCACGCTGGGCTACGCCTTCGTGCCGCTGCTGTTCCCGGCCGCCGCGGGCTTCGCCCTGCTCGGCCCGATCGCGGCCATCGGCCTCTACGAGCTGAGCCGGCGCCGCGAAGCCGGCCTCGAGCCCGAAGCCACCGATGCCTTCGCGGTGCTGCGTTCGCCCTCGCTCGGCGCCATCGTCGCGCTCGGCCTGATGCTCGCGGTGATCTTCCTGGCCTGGATGGCGGTCGCGAATGCCATCTACACGACCTATTTCGGCTATGGCTCGCCAACATCGATCGGCCAGTTCCTGCACGATCTGTTCTTCACCCGCGCCGGCTGGAGCCTGATCGTGGTCGGCAATCTCGTGGGCCTGGTGTTTGCGATCGGGTCGTATCTCATCAGCGCCGTGTCGTTCCCGCTGCTGCTCGATCGCGACGTCGGCGCCGCCGGCGCGATGCTGACGTCGCTGCGCGTCGTCGTGCACAACCCGATGACCATGGCGCTGTGGGGCCTGATCGTCGCGGCGCTGCTGGTGATCGGCACGATCCCGCTGTTCCTAGGCCTCGCCGTGGTGCTGCCGGTGCTGGGCCACGCGACCTGGCATCTGTACCGCAAAGCCGTGGTGGCCGATCAAACCCCGCGCGCCGATTTCACGCCGCGGCCGGCCGGCAAGCACTCCGCCGCAGACTTCCCGGTGTCGCTGTTCAAGCGAACGGACCAATAGGCGATCAGAGGCCGAGCTTGGCCGCGAGATCTTCGAGATCGCGGCCGGCCACATCGACCTGAATTTTGGGCCCGGATTCACCCTTTCCGGGCCCATGTTCGTTGGGCCGCGCGATGTGCCCGGTGCGCAGCCCGCTCTTGGCCGCATGCGACAGATCGTTGGAATGCGCCGCGATCATCATGCAGTCGCCCGGCGCCAGATCGAACGCCTCGCAGGCCGACAGGTACACCCGCGGCTTGGGCTTGAAGTCGCCGGCGATCTCCGAGCCCAGGATCGCGTCCCACGGAAAACCGTTGCGCCGCGCCAGATCGACCATCAGCGAGATGTTGCCGTTCGACACCGGCGCGATCAGGCATTGCTTCTTCAGCCGCGCGAGCCCGCGCGCCGAATCCGGCCAGGCGTCGAGCCGATGCCAGGCGAGATTGAGCTGCCGCTTGGTCGCTTCGTCGAGGCCCGACACATCGAAGCGCGGCAGGATGCGTTCGAGATTGTGCCGGTGCAGGATGTCGAGCCGGCAGAACGGCATCCGGCCGCTGCGGATCTCCTCCATCGCCGGCTGGTACTCGCCGCGCCAGGCGTCGGCGAAGGCGAGCCAGTCGAGGCCAAAGCCGAGCGGCTTCAGGATCGCTTCGCTCTCGCGCGCGATGCTGTTGCGCCAGTCGACCAGCGTGCCGAACACATCGAAGAAACAGGCTTTGGGCGGCTCTACCATGGGTGCTCCCGGACGGCCCATGATGTCGCCTTGATCCGGTTTGTCGAGCCCCTGTCAGCGGTTTCGCACGTTGCTATAGTCCGGTCCTCGAAAACTTAAAAAGGCGAGGATGGACATGTCGTATCCGGGGCTGACTGCAGAAACGATCGCGTTTCAGGGACACAACGGCGACAAGGGCGAGGCCTACTACGCGCGGCCGACCGGCAGCGCGAAAGTCGGCGGCGTGGTCGTCATCATGCACATGCCGGGCTGGGACGAGTGGATCATCGAGACCACGCGCAAGATCGCCCATCACGGCTACGCGGCGATCTCCCCTCACCTCTATTTCCGTGAAGGCACCGGCAGCCCGGACGATCTCGGCGCCCGCGTGCGCGCGGCCGGCGGCGTCGCCGACGACACCGTGATGGGCGACGTCGAGGCCTGCATGAAGTATCTGCGCGCCCAGCCCAACTCCAACGGCAAGGTCGGCGTGATCGGCTTCTGCTCCGGCGGCCGCCACACCTACCTGGCGGGCTGCAGGCTTTCCGGCATCGACGCGCTGGTCGATTGCTGGGGCGGCAACGTGGCGGTCGACGATCCCAAGGCGCTCAACGCCAAGCGGCCGGTCGCGCCGATCGACCTCACCGACAAGATCACCGCGCCGCTGCTCGGCCTGTTCGGCAACGACGACGAGAACCCGAACGCCGACCAGGTCAACCGCACCGAAGCGCTGCTCAAGAAGCTCGGCAAGAATTACGAATTCCATCGCTATGACGGCGCGGGCCACGCCTTCTTCAACTATTCCCGGGCGCCCGCCTATCGCGCCGACCAGGCCGCCGACGGCTGGAAGAAGGTGTTCGCCTTCTTCAAGAAGCATCTCGGCTGACCGACCCGCATCGGAGGAGAAACACCATGTGCTCCTACATCGTGGAAAAGGCCAAGCTGTTCGGCACCGCCAAGGGACCCGGCAGCGACTGGATGAAGGTCGACACCGCCAACGTCTATTACGACCATCCTTATGAGGCGCAGCTCGACCACGCGCTATGCGTCGACTTCGTCTGCGAGGCGCAAGGCGGCCGCGAACGCGTCGCCATCGAGATCTCGCGCGAGTCGGCGCTGGAGCTGATCGAGAAGATCAAGGCCGCGCTCGCCAGCGGCGACGACGCGCACAGCAAGGCGACCGAGGCAACGTGCTCGCTCGCCGGCTCGCAGGCGGAGGTTGCGGCGCTGTTCTAAGGCGTTGCCCGTGCGGGTAAGCACACTCGTTCAACAAGCACACTGTCACCCCCGCGCTTGACGCGGGGTCCATGACCCTGCTTCGACAGCGGAAGCCTTACGTAAGACTGCCTTCAACCGCGCCCGATCATGGATCGCCGGGTCATAGGCGAGCGAAGCGACGCCGTCCTTTGGACGGCTGTGCCCGGCGATGACACCGCCTCGTGGCCCGCGACTCAGGCTAACCGGGAGGTGCTCCAGGCAATTCGAACCGAACCGGCAGTGTCGCCGACTAACAAGGCGGCGCTGTTTCGAAGCGCTGCCTTGTTAGGACGCCCAATGAATCTTGTACGGCTGATCGTGATTGCCGCAGCCACCGCCGCCTTGCTGTCCGCGTCGGCCGGCGCGCAGACCACGCTCGAAAAGGCCAACCGCGACGAGGTCTTCAACATCCGCAGAGGCGATCCGGAGATGGCCGGCGCCGTGAAACAGGCCCGCGCCACACTGCCGGATTTCTTCGCGCTCGCCCAATCGCCGGAACCCTCGACGCAGGGCTTCTCGGTCAAGGTCGGCCTGCCCTACGGCACCAACAGCACCGAGTACTTCTGGATCGCGCCGTTCGAGCGCAAGGGCGACAAATTCGTTGGCCGGCTCAACAACACACCGCGGCACGTCGCCAACATGAAGCGCGGCGATCCCATCACCTTTGGCGAAAACGAGATCATCGACTGGCACTATGTCGAGGACGGCAAGATGAAGGGCAACTACACGACCTGCGTGCTGATGCGCCGCGAGCCGCGGCAGCAGGCCGAAGCCTTCATCAAGCAGCGCGGCCTCGACTGCCGGCTTTAGGGCAGCGCCTGAACTGAGGCGATAGTGTCTTTAACAAACCCAGCACTATGAGTTGCGGCCTTTCAACGCCAACCTACCGCTGACGTTTAGCTTCGAGTTCTCGCCGGGCCTCGTCGGCACGCAACTGCAACCGACATTGGCTCGTTGCCCGCTCCACTTCCCGCTCCACTTCCTCAGGCGTGGGACTAAAGCAGCCACGGGTGTTGTCACATTCCGTCCTAGGAAAAGAGCGGCGACCTTCCTCCCGACACTGGGCTTCCTGTTCCGCCGTAAGTGTTGGGAGCGGGCCTTGGCCGCGTTGCCACACCTGTGCGGTCGCAGTCGCCAACGACAGCGCCAGAATTGATGGAGCGAACAAAGACGCCCTCTGGGAGTTGCTAATCACGCCGGCAGCTTCTCGGCCTCGACCTCGCAGGGCAGCGTCGCGGGCGTCGGCAGATCGTCGCCCTGCCGCTCATAGCCCATGACGCGCAGCACGCCGCTCGCCGGGCACATCTCGAGCGCCATCCGGGTGTAGGGATTGAGCATCGGCGGCTTCACCCAGCCAAAGCTGTCGCTGGCAAACGAGCCCTGGAACGAGGCCAGCCCGGTCCGGCGCGCCACGCTCTTGGCCGTGGCCTGCTTGTAGCTGGTCGTCAGCATCTGGTTGGCGCTGATGCGCCCTTCCCAGCCGCGCTGCTGCTCCAGCCAGTCGTTCGCTGCGCCGAAGTCGTCGATGCGCGTGGTGAAATCGGTTTCGGTGCGCTCGATGACACAGCGCTCGCCCTTGTGACAGCCGGCCAGCGTGAAGATCACCGGCCGCGCGATCGGCGTGAGCTCCAGCATCTGCTTGGCCTCGTGGTAGTCGGAGGCCTCCTCGAACACGAAGCGCAGCAGTTGATCGGGCGGAATGGCGCGCTGCCACAGCAGCGTGCCGAGCCCGTTGAGCGCAAAGTCCATCGGCCGCAGCAGGCGCAGATGCGTGCGGCGGCGCAGCGGCCCCTGGTTGATGCAGGCGCCGAACCGGCCCGGCGCGAGCCCGCTCAGCACGCCGACATAGCCCGGCCAGGTGACGTTGAAGAACTCGCCGGCCGCGCCCCGCATCCGGGCGATCTCGACATAGCGGCCCAGCCCCGGGAACGGCCAGTCGAGCGTCCGGGCCAGCCACGGCACGCCGCCCTCCTCGCGCGCCAGTGCGGTGCAGGACCATTGGTAGGAACCGTTGAGGAACCAGATACCGGGAAAGCCCAGCGTCACCGCAATGGCCTCGATCTCCAGGACGTAGGGCGAATCCGAGCGCTTGAGCCAGCGCCGCGCCATGCGGTCGAGCAGCGGCATGGCAGCACGCGCCGGAGCCGGCAGCCAGCTCAGGCAGGTGTCGCTCAGTCCCCGCGCCCGGATGCGGCCTTCGCGGGCGTGTTGCAGCGCACCGCCGTCGCGGACATCGATCACGGGAATGGACGGCAGACCGGGCGTCACGGCAATTCCCAAAGTCCTACTTGTCGGATGAACGACGGGAAGACTAGGCTTCGAGTGTTTCCAATAAAAGACGGCCAAAGGAAGGAAATGCGGAGGATTTCGGCACGCGCCTGCTGGGCGCTGGTCCTGCTGTCGTTTGCCCCGCTTTCGCTGGCGGCAAGCTCACCTTGCGCGGCGCAGACCTATCCCAACCGGCAGATCGAGCTGGTGGTCCCGTTCGTGGCCGGTGGCACCACCGACACCGTGGCGCGGCTGATCGCGCAGCGCCTGACCGACAGCTGGTCGGTTCCGGTCATCGTCAGCAACCGGCCGGGCGGCGGCAGCACCATCGGCACCAGCCAGGTCGCCAAGGCCGCGCCCGACGGCCACACATTGCTGGTCACCACCATCGCATTCGCGATCAATGCCAGCCTGCAGAAGCAGCCCTATGACGCCGTCAACGATTTCACCGCGATCAGCGAGCTTGCCTCGATCCCGCTGATGCTGGTGGTGCATCCGTCGCTGCCGGTGACCAACGTCAAGGAGTTCATCGAATACTCCAAGGCGCAACCGGCCGGCCTCGATTATGCTTCGTCGGGTCCCGGCACCTCGACGCATCTTGCGGCCGAGATGTTCAACGCCATGACCGGCTCGAAGCTGGTGCACGTGCCGTTCAAGGGCAATGCCGAGGTGCTCAACGCGCTGCTCGGCGGCCACGTCAAATCGCATTTCGCGCTGACCGCCTCGACGTTGCAGCATGTGCGCAGCGGCGCGCTGCGTCCGCTTGCGGTGACGACCGAGAAGCGGCTGCCCGATCTGCCGGATGTGCCGACCATCGCCGAGCTCGGCTATCCGGGTTACGAGATCAGCTCCTGGCAAGGCGTGTTCGCGCCGGCCGGAACGCCGAAGGAGATCATCGGCCGGCTCAACCAGGAAATCGTCGCGATGCTGAAGACGCCGGAGGTTCAAGCGCGGATCACCCGCGAGGGCGCCATTCCGATCGGCAACTCGCCGGAGGAGTTCGCAGCGCGCTTTCGGAACGAGGTCGAGAAATGGGCCCGCGTCGCCAAGAGCGCAGGCCTCGCCTCGACACAGTGATCATTCGCACACCAATCACTCGCCTGCGATGCGCGGCCGGCACAGCGCCCACAGCGCCGCGATCAGCACCACGTTGAGCGCGGCAAAGCCGGTCAGCACCGCCATCGTCGTCTCCGCGCCGTACCGCTCGATCAGCAGCGCGCCGGCCGACGGCGCGAGCGCCTGCGCGATCAGGCTCGGGAACGCCAGCCGGCCCATCAGCGTGGCGTAGCGGCCCGAACCGAACAGCGCGAGCGGCAGCGTGCCGCGCGCGATCCACATGATGCCGTAGCCGCCGCCGTAGATCAGGATGGTGAGCCAGAGCAGCGGCGAGCCGCCGAGCAGCATGATCAGGCCGATCAGCATCAGCGCGCAGGACGCCACCATGGTCCAGACAGGATGGTAGTTCGCGCCGAACATCCGTTCGACCACCCGCGCCCCGACCTGCGCGGGCCCGAACAGCGTGCCGAGCGTGACCGCGAAGGCGAAGCTCGCGCCGCGCTCCTGCAGAAAGACCATCATGTGCACGATCATGATCGAGCCGATGGCCCCGGCAATCGTCAGGATCGAAGCGATCAGCAGCAGGATCGGCCAGTCGTTGCCGGATGATGCGCCAGCCGCGCGCGCCGCCTCCTCGGCGCCGGCGTCGACCGCCTTGGCCGACGGCGATTGCGCCAATGGCGGCATCACCGACATCTGCAACGGCAACGACACGACCAGATGCAGGGCTGCATAAATCAGACAGGCGCTGCGCCAGCCGAACGTTTCGGCGAGCAACGCGCTGAGCGGCCAGCACACCGTCGAGGCGAAGCCGCCGAACAGCGTCAGGTTGGTGATCGGCGCTCGCGCGTCCCTGCCGTAGAGCTTGCCGAGCGCCGCGAACACCGCGTCGTAGAGCCCGGTGCCCATGCCGCCGCCCAGCACGACCCAGCCCAGCAGAAACACCGGCAGGTTTGGCGCAAGCCCGATGCAGCTCAGGCCTGCCGCATAGAGCAGCGAGGAAACCGCGAGCACGGGCCGGCCGCCGCGCCGGTCGATGATGCTGCCGACCTTCGGTGCGATCAGGCCCGCCACCAGCAGGCCGATCGAGGTGCCGCTGACCACCCAGGACAATGCCCAGCCGGTGTCGGCGACGATCGGCGGCGCCAGCACCGCCGGGAAATAGAACGACGTGCCCCAGCCGAGGATCTGAGCGATACCGAGTGCCGTGATGGTGACCGGGCGCGAGGCGTGCATCGAGCCGCGAATGTGCCCGCCCGGACACGGCATGCGCCAGCGGAAATTCGCAACCTGCGCCAGAAGAGCCGAAGCGCATGTTGTTGTGCCCTCTCCCTGAGGGAGAGGGCAGCTCGGAATGTACAACAGATGCAGTTGGGTGAGGGTTTACGGCCTCTCGATAGACCGTGACCCCTCACCCCATGCGAATGTACGGCACAGTCAACGTAGCCCTCTCCCACAAGGAGAGGGCGCATCAACAAACGGCTGCGTTTCTTGATGCAGTAGGACTAAGCTCGCGCAAAAGCCGGCTGACGCCGCAACATCGGGAGGACGCGATGCGCATGCTTGTCGCCGCAGTGCTGGCGCTTGCGGTTTCAGTGTCCGCGGCCGCCGCGCAACCCTCCGGCCCTGACGCCGCCAAGGACTATCCGAACCGCGCCATCCACATCGTGGTGCCCTTCCCAGCCGGTGGCCCGGCCGATGTCACGGCACGGCTGCTCGGACAGCGGATGAGCGAGGACTGGGGCCAGCCGGTGATCATCGACAACCGCCCCGGCGGCAACACGGTGATCGGCGCGCTCTCGGTCGCGAAGGCCGCGCCCGACGGCTACACGCTGCTGATGGCGATCGACTCCACGCTGGTGATGAACCAGTTCCTCTACAAGTCGCTGCCCTACGACCCGTTCAACGACTTCGCGCCGATCACCACCACGACCAAGACCGTCTCGGTGCTGGCCGTCTCGGCGCCAACCGGCCCGCAGTCCGTGAAGGAGCTGATCGCCAAGGCGAAGGCCGCGCCGGGCAAGCTCAACTACGGCGCCGGCACCATCACGGCGCAACTGATGGGCTGGCGCTTCCACAAGGCCGCTGGCCTCGACATCGTCTATGTGCCGTTCAAGGGCACGCCCGAAACCGTCAACGGCTTGCTGACCGGCAGTGTCGACATCATCTATGGATCACACGTCACCGTGGGCCCGCTCATCGATGGCGGCAAGGTCCGGGCGCTGGCGCGGCTCGACCGGGTTGCGCCTGCCTCGATGGCCAGCATCCCGACGCTCGCCGAGGCCGCCGGCCTTCCGGACCTGGAAGACATGTCGGTCTGGCTCGGCCTCGTGGCCCCGAAGGGCACGCCGGGAGCGATCATCGACAAGCTCCAGCGCAAGACCGCCGAGATCCTGACGGACCCAGCCATCCGGGCGAAGTCGGAACCGACCGGCGCGTTCCCGGTGATCAAGACCCCGGCCGGGTTCGGCGGCTTCATCCGGGAGGAGGCCGACCGCTGGTCCCGGGTGCTGAAGGAAACCGGGATCAGGTACGACTGAAACGCGGGTTCCGATCAGTGGAACCCAGGCGGTTCCCACCTATATTACGCAAGTGCGAAATTATCGTTTTGCACTGCAAACTTTCGTGTTGAATCCCGTCCCCAGAAGAAACATTATTCTAATATGGCGATGCCGGATCGCCCTGTTAACTAGTTATTTCCTACGGTATGCGCTAAAGTCATTGCTGCATCGCAACCAAAACGCTTTCGCCGGAACCCTCTCAGTATTATGTATTCCACGTAAAGAGGGACGGAATCGTCCGTTCCTTCAAAGGATTAACGACCATGTTCCTGACTCACCTGCTTGGCGTCTATCGCCAGTGGCGCCGCTACAACGAGAGCCTTCGCGAGCTCAACCGGCTCGGCGATCGCGAGCTGGCCGACATCGGCATCACCCGGGGCGACATTCCCCGCGTGGCCTGGGAAAACTCCGAGCACTAATCGGCTCTGAGGCCCCAACAGACAGCGCCCGCCAGATGGCGGGCGCTTTCGCGTTTAGAGGGGCCCGTTGAAGGGCTTGGACGCGCCTCAGGCGCCTTCCATGCCCTTGGACTTGAGCACGCCGGCCGCCGATGGGCCGGTCAGCACCTTGATGAAGGCCTTGGCCGCCTCGGCCTCCTTGGCGTGAGCGCTGACGCCCACCGCATAGACCGTGTAGTTCTGGATCTCGGCCGGCAGCGGCCCGATCAGGGTGACGCCCGGCTGGCCCGCGATCTCGCTGATCTGGTGGATGCCGATCTCGGCCTCGCCGGCCTTGACCAGGTCGGACACGTGGCCGCCCTTCTGCAGCTTGGACTTGGGCTTCACCTGGTCGGCGATGCCGAGCTTCACCAGCAGGTCCGCCACATAGATGCCGCTCGAGCCGCCGCTCGCCGGGTCGATGTAGCCGACCGTCTTGGCGGCCAGCAGCGCCTTCTTGAAGGCGTCGACCGTGCTGACATCGGGCTTCGGCGCGCCCTCCTTCACCATCACGCCGACGCCGACCTTGCCGACCCGCGCACTGGTGCCGGCCGCGATCTTGCCGGACTTGATGTAGTCCTCGATGCCCTTGGGCGACAGCACCAGCACGTCGAAGGTCTCGCCGTCGTCGACCCGCTTCTGCAGCTGGCCGACCGTGCCGTTGTCGACCACGACCTTGTGGCCGGTCGCCTTCTCGAACTCCGGCACCAGCGCCACCACGACCTGCTTGAAGGCTCCGGTGGTGAGCACCTTGATTTCAGCGGCCGCGGCCGGTTGCGCCATGATCCCGAAAACTCCGAATACGGCCCCGAACAGGAGCCCACTGCTGCGCTTCATTGTCGCCTCCAATGACCTGCGATCGGGGCGAAGAATGCCGGATTGAACACCCCTCCTCAATCCCGAACAAATGGATTGTCGGCCCGGCCTCGCCCCCTTAGGTATTCGGGATGTCATCACCCATTCACATCGTCGGCGGCGGGCTTTCGGGCTCGGAAGCGGCCTGGCAGATTGCCAGCCTGGGCGTTCCCGTGGTGCTGCACGAGATGCGGCCGCTGCGGCGGACCGACGCACACCGCACCGACGGCCTGGCCGAGCTGGTCTGCTCCAATTCGCTGCGTTCCGACGATCACGAGACCAATGCGGTCGGCCTCCTCCACGAGGAGATGCGGCGGCTCAATTCGCTGGTGATGCGGGCCGCCGACGGCAACCAGGTTCCGGCCGGCGGCGCGCTCGCGGTCGACCGCGACGGCTTTTCGGCCGCCATCACGGCTGCGATCGAAGGTCATCCGCTGATTACGATCGCGCGCGAGGAGATCGCGTCGCTGCCCGACGACTGGGACAGCGTGATCGTTGCGACCGGTCCGCTGACCTCGCCGGCGCTGGCGGAATCCATTGGGGCGATGACCAGCGAAAGCTCGCTCGCCTTCTTCGACGCGATCGCACCGATCGTGCATCGCGACAGCATCGACATGAACGTGGCCTGGTTCCAGTCGCGCTACGACAAGGCCGGTCCCGGCGGCTCGGGTGCCGACTACATCAACTGCCCGATGGACCGCGCGCAATACGAGGCCTTCGTCGCGGCATTGCTCGCGGGCGACAAGACGCAATTCCACGAGTGGGAAAAGTCCACGCCCTATTTCGACGGCTGCCTCCCCATCGAGGTGATGGCCGAGCGCGGCGTCGAGACGCTGCGTCACGGTCCGATGAAGCCGGTCGGCCTCACCAATCCGCACGATCCGCAGGTCAAGGCTTACGCGATCGTGCAGCTTCGCCAGGACAACAAGCTCGGCACGCTGTTCAACATGGTCGGCTTCCAGACCAAGCTGAAGCACGGTGAGCAGACCCGTATCTTCCGCACCATTCCGGGGCTCGAGCGCGCCGAGTTCGCGCGGCTCGGCGGCCTGCATCGCAACACGTTCCTCAATTCGCCGAAGCTGCTCGACGAGACGCTGCGCCTGAAAAGCGCGCCCAAGCTCCGCTTCGCCGGCCAGATCACCGGCTGCGAAGGCTATGTGGAATCGGCGGCCGTCGGCCTCATGGCCGGCCGCTTCGCCGCGGCCGAGCGGCGCGGCGAGCCACTCGTGCTGCCGCCCAGGACCACCGCGCATGGCGCGCTGCTCGGCTACATCACCGGCGACCACGTCGACACCATCGACGCAGGCCCCCGCTCGTATCAGCCGATGAACGTCAACTTCGGGCTGTTTCCGCCGCTCAAGCAATTCCCGACCAAGGCGCCCGACGGCACGAAGTTGCGCGGTCCCGCCAAGGCCGTCGCCAAGAAGCGCGCCATGTGCGCACTGGCGCTCGCCGATCTCGACCAGTGGATCGGCGGCGCACGCGCCGCCGCGGAATAATCAGAAGCCCTTGCGCAGATTGCTGCGCGCCGCGCGCCACAGCGCCCATTGCCGCCGCCATTGCGGCAGCTCCGATGGCGCGAACGGCTGGTAGCTTCGCCGCTCCATCCGGTCGAGCGCGGGCCGCACCAAAGCAACCGGCAACAATGCCGGCAGAACCTCCGCGGGAACGGTCTTCAGCCCGTCACGCACGCTGGTGAGATGCTGCCGCGCCCGCAGCCGCAACTCGGCGAGCACCGCGCGAAGCTCGGTGGTGGCTTTGCCGGCGAAAATATCGCTGTCCTGCGCGATGTAACGGTGCATCAGATCGGCCGGCAGATAGAGCTGGCCGCGCGAAGCATGGATCGGCAGCGCCCTGAGAAGTCCCGCGACCGCGTAGGCAATCCCCGCGTGTTCCGCGACCTCGGCGATCTCCGGATCGCGGCCGTCGCGCAAAATGCGCGCCGCCAACTCGATCAGCACCGACGACGTCTCCCGACCATACCGCTCCAGATAGTCCACGCTCGCCATCGGCTCGTCGTAGAGATCGAACGAGCGGGCATCGATCAGCGTCGTCAGCGCCTGCGGCGAGAGGCGATATCGCACCACGGTGCTGCGCAGCGCAGCCGCGACCGGATGCGCGTCGATATCGCCGCGGCCCATACCGCCCAAGACATCGCGCCACCATTGCAGCCGGATCTCGCCCGGCATCGGCTCGCGGGCGAGCTCGCGCGTCCGCGCGACCTCCAGATTGAAGGCATAGAGCGCGTGCAGCGCCCGCCGGTATTTGGGTGGAGCAAAAAGCGTTGCGAGAAAGCGGTCCTTGTCGCCTTCGCGAACCAGCGCCTCGCAATGATCGAATGCATCCGCCATATCGGCAACGTAGCGGGATTCTCAGTCCACTGCGATGAAGCCCGCGGCGACTCTACGGCCTTCTTCGAGCAGAATGTTGTAGGTGCTCACCGCCGTGCCAGTGCGCGAGCTCTCGATATTGATCTTCAACGCGCGGAAGCGGTCGAACAGCGCGTCGGGCATGATCCAGCGGTCGTTGCCCGCACCGAGCAGAAACAGCCCGATCTCGTCGGCTTCGGCGAAAACCCGTTCGAGCGATTGCTCGGTGATGTCGCCCGCCGAAACCACCGGCCAAGCCCAGACCCCGCTCGGCAGGCACAGCAGCGAGCCGCGATGCGACATGCCGCCGAAGCTGAAGCCGCCTTTGCCGTAGCCCTCGATCGGCACGCGGCGCGGCAGATGCGGCGCGTCGCCTCCCGCCGCCACCTCAGCCTTCGTCCTTCTGGGACTCGCGGCCTTCGCCGACGCCGAGATAGATCAGGATCGGCGCCGCGATGAACACCGAGGTATAGGTGCCGACCAGCACCACGCCGAACATCATGGTCGCGGTGAAGCTGTGGATCGCATTGCCGCCGAAGATCAGCAGCGCGAGCAGCGCGAGCGTCACGGTGACGTGGGTGATGATCGAGCGCGACAGCGTGGCGTTGACCGAGATGTTGAGCAGGTCCGCCATGCTCAGGCGCTTGTATCGGCGCAGCATCTCGCGGATACGGTCGTAGATGACGATGGTGTCGTTCAGCGAATAGCCCAGGATCGTCAGCAGCGCCGCGATGCTGGTGAGGTCGAAGTCGATCTGCGTCACCGACATGAAGCCGATCGTCAGCACCAGGTCGTGGACGTTGGCGATCATGGCGCCGAGCGCGAACTGCCATTCGAACCGGAACCAGAGATAGATCAGGATCGCCATGATGGCGAGCATCAGGCCGAGCGTGCCGCTGGTCAGAAACTCGGTCGAGACACGCGCGCCGACCACCTCCAGGCGGACAATCTCGAAGTCCTTGTCGATCACAGCGCGGACCTTCGCGACCGCGGCCTGCTGCGCCTCCTCGCCGCCTGGCTGCTGCGCCCAACGGATCAGCACGTTGGGCGGCCCGGACTGCTGGAAGTTCTGAAGGTTCTGAAGCTGCACCTCGCCGATGCCAAGCCCGCTCAACGTACCGCGCATCTTGGCGAGATCGGCCTGCCCCACCTTCGACTGCACCTCCATCAAGGTACCGCCGACGAAGTCGATGCCGAAGTTCAGGCCGTGAACGAAATACAGCGTGATCGCCAGAATCGACAGCAGCGCCGACAGCGGAAAGCTGATGCGCCGGAAGCGCATGAAATCGAACTTGGTGTCATCGGGTACGATGCGAAGAAGGCGCATGGGCGCTTGAAATCCAGAAGTTCGATTGTTCAGGTCGGCAAGAGATCAGATAGGAGATCAGACACGGGATCAGATCGGCACGGTTTTGGGCCGCCACCAGCGAACCCACATCGCCACGATGAGGCGGGTCAACGTGAAGGCGGTGAAGACCGTGGTGACGATGCCGAGGCCGAGCGTGACGGCGAAGCCGCGCACCGGACCGGTGCCGACATAGAACAGCACAGCGGCCGCGATGAACGTGGTGATGTTGGAGTCCATGATGGTGGCGAGCGCGCGGGAGAATCCTGCGTCGATCGCCATGATGGCCGTGCGCCCGGCCCGCACCTCCTCGCGGATGCGTTCATAGATCAGCACGTTGGAATCCACCGCGATACCGACGGTGAGCACCACGCCGGCGATGCCGGGCAGCGTCAGCGTCGCATTCAACAGCGACAACAGGCCGAAGATCATCGCGACGTTGAACAGCACCGCGATGTTGGCGAACAGGCCGAACAGGCCGTAGGTCACGAACATGAAGATCACGACCAGCGCCGCGCCCAGGTACGAGGCCTTCGTACCTTTCTCGATGGAATCCTGGCCGAGGCCTGCGCCGACGACGCGCTGCTCGATCACGGTGAGCTTCGCCGGCAGCGCACCAGCGCGCAGCAGCACGGCAAGCTTGTTGGCGGACTCCACGGTGAAGCTGCCGGAGATCTGGCCAGAGCCCTGCAAGATCGGCTCGCGGATCACCGGGGCCGACAGCACCTCGTTGTCCAGCACGATGGCGAACGGCTTGCCGACGTTCTCGGTGGTCACCTGGGCAAAGCGGCGCGCGCCATTGTTGTTGAAGCGGAACGTCACAATCGGCTCGCTGGTGCGCTGATCGAAACCGGGCTGCGCGTCAGTGAGGTCGGCGCCCGAGACCAGCACCCGCCTCTCGACCAGATATTTCTGGTTTTTGTCGGTGTCGGCGCCGGAAAGCAGCTCGGAGTCCGGCGGTACGTTGTTGGGGTCCACCTGCTCGGCCGGTATCGACTGGTCCACCATGCGGAATTCCAGCTTGGCGGTCTTGTTCAGGATGTCGAGGATTTCCTTGGGATCGTTCAGGCCCGGCACCTGCACCAGGATACGGTTGAGGCCCTGCCGCTGAATCGACGGCTCGACCGTGCCGGTGAAATTGAGGCGCCTCTCGAGAACCTGAATCGACTGCTCGACCGCCTGGCGGACGCGCTCGACGATGGCCGGCTCGGTCGGGGTCAGCCGGATCAAGCCGTTGCCGGCATCCACAACTTCAAGGCTGCGCTGGCCGGTGGTGCCGAGCACGCCGCCCATCGGCTGCGACAGCTCGCGCATTTTCTGCAAAGCGAGCGCCGGATCGACGCCCTGGCGGACGCGGAACTCGACGGTGTTGCCGCGAATGGTCGGCGCACCGCCGAGCCGGTTTTCGCGGGCCACCCGCAGCACGTCCTCGCGGAGCTGGCTGACCTTTTCCTTGCGGACGTCGTTGGCGTCGACCTCGAGCAGGATGCTGACGCCGCCGCGCAGATCGAGGCCCAACACGATGTGGCGTTGGGCCCATTGCGGCCACGTCTTCACCTGCTGCTCGGGAAAGAAATTCGGGATCGCGAAGGCGCAGACCAGCAACGTGATCGCGATGATCCCGAATGCCTTGAGGCGGGAAAAATGCAGCATCGGCGTGAAGCGGTCGCTAACCGGTCGCTGGCGCGATCAGCTCGACGCGCCCTCCTGTTTCACCGGCTCGCCCTTCGCGCGGACATCGGCCAGCATCGAACGCATCTGCCGAATGCGCACGCCGTCGGCGACTTCGACTTCGACCTGATCGTCATCGACCACCTTGGTGACCTTGCCGACCATGCCGCCCGTGGTGACCACGGTGTCGCCCTTGCGGACGTTCTTGATCATCTCCTGATGCTGCTTCTGGCGCTTCTGCTGCGGCCGCAGGATCAGGAAATACATGATCACGAACATCAGCACCAAAGGGATCATGAATGACGTCAGAGGACTGTCGGCTCCTCCAAACAAGCCACCCTGGGCGAATGCGGGCGTGGTGAACATCAAAGGGCCTCTGGCGGCGGTGCGTCCCGATAGCGCCCGCTGCCGCTGCGGGGCCGGAAATGTGCGCGGAATATAGCCGCCACCCGCCCAATTGCAACGCTGCCCTCTGCGGCCAAAGGGCTTAAATATTCAAGGTTTTCCGGATTCTGCCGCCTTGCGACGGCAAGTCCCAGCCGGTAAGGGAGCGGCCAACCGAAGGCACTCCTATGGCGAAATCCCGCTCCAGTTCGAAGTCGCGTCCCAAAGCTCCCGCAAAGCCTGCAACGAAGCCCCAATCCACAGCCGCCCCGGCCCTTTCCGCCGACACGCTCGGCCGGATCGCGGCGGCGCTGGAGCGGCTGTCGCCGCCCGGCCACGCGGCCTCGGATTTCGATTCCGCCGACGCCTTCATCTGGCAGCCCAAGGGGGCGCGGCTCGTGCCGGTGCCGCGCGTCAACCGCGTCGAGATGGTGCTGCTTCAGGGCATCGACCGGATGCGCGACATCCTGATGGAGAACACCGAGCGTTTCGCCAAGGGCCTGCCCGCCAACAACGCGCTCCTTTGGGGCGCGCGCGGCATGGGCAAGTCGTCGCTGGTGAAGGCCGCGCACGCGCAGGTCAACAAGGCGATCGCCCACGGCAATCTCAAGCTCGTGGAAATCCACCGCGAGGACATCGAGAGCCTGCCCGAGCTGATGAGCATGGTGCGGCCGCAGCCCTACCGTTTCATCGTGTTCTGCGACGACCTCTCGTTCGACGCCGAGGACACCTCCTACAAGTCGCTCAAGGCGGTGCTCGACGGCGGCATCGAGGGACGGCCCGAGAACGTCATCCTCTACGCGACCTCCAACCGCCGCCATCTGATGTCGCGCGACATGATGGAGAACGAGCGCTCGACCGCGATCAATCCGGGCGAGACCGTCGAGGAGAAGGTCTCGCTGTCCGACCGCTTCGGCCTGTGGCTCGGCTTCCACCGCTGCAGCCAGGACGAGTTCCTGGCGATGGTCCAGGGCTATGTCAGCCATTTCAAGATTCCGATCGGCGAGGACGACCTGCGCCGCGAGGCGCTGGAATGGTCGACCACGCGCGGCGCGCGCTCGGGGCGCGTGGCATGGCAATACGTGCAGGACGTCGCCGGCCGGTTGGGCGTAAAGCTTTCGGGGTGAGCCACACGCTCCGCTGTCATTCCGGACGCTGCCACAAGCGCGTTCACGCGCGTCTTCGACGCACTATGGCAGCGATCCGGAATCCATGACCACGACTCGGGGTTATGGATTCTGGGTTCGCGAGCTTTCGCTCGCGCCCCGGAATGACATCTGAGTTTGCCTCGCGCTCTCACAACAACATCAGCATTCATACAGGCGTGCCTCATCGGCCCCTGAAGCAGTAAGGCGCGGGGCGCCGCCTTCATTTCCTTCCTCCCTCCAAAGAGGGAGCGGAGCGCCGGTTCAGGCGCACCGTAACGTTGGCACCTTTGGAGGTGCCCACCTGCCGTGTTAGCGGCAGGCGCGCCCTCCGGCGCTCCACTGTGGCGTTTCTCGGCTCGGGACCGCTCTTCCGGGCGCGGGCAGACGAGCACAACCTCGCCCCGATCCAGGCGGCATTGGCGCCGCCCTTCAGCCCGTCCACGTCCAGCCCTTAAAGGGCAGCCCCGTCTTGCGACGGCGCGGGCGGTGATCCGAGACGACCCGGGGCCCTGACTACGTCGGCCAGAGATCCGGGCGCCACACCCTGCCCCATCAACTAAGCGTCCCTAGAAGACACCCTCAACTGAGCAAAGCATGCCCGGAATACAGGGTCCGGAAGAGAAGAAAAGATTATTGCGATTTCGAGTGTGAATTCACTGGGGACACAGCGGGACGCTTGATCGAGCTGAGCGTCGGCGTGCCGAACCACCGGATGACGGCTTCGCTGTCTCCTCGATCTCAACGCGCGCAACAACAGCGGCGCGGTCACGCTGCTGGCGCAACTGCGATAGGGTCGCGCTTCGGAAATCGGTGGTGGCTTGCCGTCTCGCCGGGCTAAGCCGCCAGATGCGGGGGAGCCGTGACGGAAGCGCGCGCGGCAAGCAATGCGCGAATACGCTGCGGCACTTGCCTGTGCCCCATGGCGCGTGAATAGCAGAGCTCCTCGATCCGCTTCCCGTCGGGGAACAGGCTTTCGTGCTCGGCCCAATTGTCGAACGCCAACCGATTCACATTGTCGACGAACGTCTCTGCCGGCGTGTTCTCGGCCAGGATCAGCGAATGGTCCTCGACCTCGACGTGATAGTAGGTGAACGTCACCGGTACATTCTTCTCACGCACAATCGACGTCCCATTCACCAGTGCCCCGGCTTGGATCAGCACGTCATCCACCAGCAGGGCGTGATCGGGCGACAGCAACAGATCGTTCGCCGGGACATTGTCCGCGAGCGCGCCGGCCTTGATCCGAATGGGCAGGACGCGCAGCGGATCGGCAAAGCGCGTCGACACCGTCTGCCGGCCCAGCCAGCAGATCGGCAGCGTCCGTCCGTCGGTGGTCACGACAAGGTCGCCTCGTATCAGCGTTTCCACCGCGACCTCGCCGGAGGTCGTGCGTATGCGTGTTCCCGGGAAAAAGCAGACCGCATCGGGCGGCGCGGTAACGACAAACGAGACAGGCTGGGTCGAGCTCTCCTGATGATTGTCGGTGACGGTGACTTGGTAGGAGACGGTCAGGGTGTCGCCCGGTTGCAGAAAATCAAACGCACTGTCGGGCGCGGCATAGGTCAGGCCGATTGATCCGGAGCCGGTGCCGCTGCTGTCGGCCAGCACGGGCGTGAGCTGACTTGCAGCAGCCAAGGCTGCCTGTTGGGTCTCGGTGAGGATCCCGCCCGACCATGAGAATGCCGGCGCCCCGAAGCTTGTGGTGTGAGTGTCGTCCAGGTCGAGATCAGAGAAATCGAGCGTCGCCGAAGCCACCTCTTGATGGTTCAGGTCGGCGGCCGCGTGCGGCCCCGTGTCCGCGCCCAGCACAGGCGCGTCGTTCGCTCCGATAATCGTGAAGGTAACAGGCTGTTGCGAGGTTGAGCCGTAAGGATCGACCGCGGCGATTTGATAGGTCAGCTTCAACGTCTCGCCTGCGGCGAGAAAATCAAACAGCCCGTCGGGGGCCGAGTAGGTAAACCCGACGGTGCCTTGGTAATAGTTCCCGTGTGATGGTGATGGATTCTGTCCGATATATGCAGTCGGAGCGACAATCGGCAGTCAGAATCGGGCTGTTGTTGGAGTCACTGCTCATCCGCAACCCACGCTCTATATTGGGCTCAAGCTGACGTCTCGATTTCGGACAGATTTCTTTTCCGAGGCGCCGGTGCCCTTGTCTGTTCGCCTTATCGTTCCGGCCGATTTCCCGCACGCGCCGCGCGAGAGCTAAGTCATCGTGAAACTATCGCGTCAACGAAACATTCTGCATCGATCGGGAACCCGTGGCGGCTTGGCTCCGCACCAGGGGCCCCGCCGGCTGCGCGGCCATCGGCCTGATGCATCAGCATGAGCACGGGCACATGCGCCACGGCCACGACGAGGAACGCCATCGTCTCAAGAGCTGCCTGCATTTGCATCGATCCCATCGCGAGCCGCCGACATCCAAAAGGCAGCTTGGTTTCTCGCTTTGGGCCGCAAGCTAGTTCGGCATTGCTCGAGCCAGCAACGGAACAGTTTGCATGGATCGGGAACCGCGAAGTATCGGCGGCGTCAACCAGTTCGCCGATTCTCCACTTCGCGCGCCGGGCTAGTTCAGCGAAGATCGATCCAGCAAAGGAAGACTTTTCATCAATCGTCCACGCCCGGCTTTCGAGGCTTCCGCGCGCTGCGCAAGAGTGTAAGAGATGTCGTGCGCGACCATGGTGTCGGCGATGAAGCGGTCGAACGCCTCGATAAGTCTCGGCAGCACTTGGACGAAATGGCCTCGTCCCCGCTTCAAGCGGACGAGTTCGTCCTTTTCGGCCTGCTGCAACAGCTTGCGGACCTGGGTGCGCGACACGCCGAACCGGGCGCCAATATCGGAATAGGAGATTTCGCGCGTGGCCTCACCGCTGGAACCGGCAAGATGCAACAGCTTGATGATCGTCATGATGCCGCCCTCCCGGATCATGAACTGCATCATGGTCGCGTTGCGCGCCATGAGCTGCGCGGAGAACTGAAACATGCTGATGGCGACGAGGCGTTGCGTCTGCTGAAATACCGGATCGCGCTGCATGATGCGCCCGTAGCCCGGGTCGGGGTACAACACCTGTAGCGGAGCGTAGTGCGACACGAGCCAGTCCTGATCCTGGGCAAGCATCTTGTCGGTCGGCGTCAGAATGCGGATGCGGCGGTCGCGTGGCGACGACACCTGTTCGAGATAACCGGTCTTTATCAAGCGGGAGACCAAGTCGGCGACACGGCGCGGGCTTGCCAGCTTGAAGACTTCCATCGACCGCTTCACCAGCTTCAACGTCGGCCACGTCGCTGGGTCGGCCTCATCGTAACGCGCATGAAGGCACATGATCACGACGAACATGACGTTGCGCCCGACCTGGAGCAGAAGCCGGTTCAGGAAGGGATCATGTTCGTAGAGCGCAAGCATCGCCTGCAGCATGGCATTGCGCGCTTCCGAAAATCTCGGGTGAGCGAGGATTTCCTCGACGGAAAGGTCGGTGGGGAATTCCGTCTCGTCGATTTCAAGCACGCTCCCTCCCTGCCCGCGGCCGGAGCGCCAACGTATCATCGAGCGACGCGAGACTTTCTTGTATTCTCAGCTTGCGGCAGGAAACGAGTGTTGATGGCAGCTTAACGTGCATTTTCAACGCGGATTGACCGTGTATTTGGCTCTACTACCCACCGAGCGATGATCGCATACTAAATTGAACAGGTTTGGCCTCGCAAGCATTCCCCGCTGATCGCCCAAGTTCATACCGGATCTTGCGCACGCTCGGGCCGCTCTTTCCGGCAAACCGGACGGACGAGCTTTCACCTCGCCCCGATCCAGGCGGGCTCACCTGCCCCACCGTTCATCCGCTCCACGTCCAGCCATCCAAGGCAGCCCCGTTTTGCGACGGCGCGGGCGGTGATCCGAAACGACCCGGTGCTCTGTGTTGCATCGACACAGAGACCCGGGCGGCACACCCTGCTCCGCCACAGAGAGGCCTCTAGATGACGCCCTCAACTGAGCAAGGCATGTCCGGAATACAGGTTGGAAAAAGAAGAAAAGATTATTGCGATTTCGGGTGTGAATTCACTGGGGACGGAGGCGGCAAATTGTCGAAGGTGCGTCGGCAAAGGCGGTGTCATTCCGGACGCTGCCATAAGCGCGTTCACGCGCGTCTTCGACGCGCTATGGCAGCGATCCGGAATCCATAACCCCGAGTCGTGGTTATGGATTCCGGGTTCGCGCCTTCGGCGCGCCCCGGAATGACGGCGGTGGCCTGCGGCGGCCACCCCGCTCCGCACACGCGTCCCGCACACAGCCGCGCAGCCAGCGATGCGCCGGGTCGGCATCGAGCCGCGGATGCCAGAGCAGCGAGATCGTGAGCTCCCGCGCCGGCACCGGCAGCGCAAAGCTGTGCATGCCGGAGCGCAGGCTTGCGGTGTGCCGCTCGGGCACGCTGGCGATCAGGTCGGAGGTCCGCGCCAGAGCGAGCGCGGTGGCAAAGCCGCCGACGATGGTGGCGACCTCGCGCGTGAGCCCCAACTGCTGCAGGGCTTCGTCGATCGGTCCCTTGTCCAACCCGCGCCGCGAGACGCCGATGTGCCGGCCGGCCGCATAGCGGGCCGGCGTGATCTTGCCCCGGCTGAGCGGATGGCCCTTGCGCACCACACCGATGAAGCGGTCGCGGAACAGCGCCTGCGCCCTCACCTCCGGACCCATCGTGTCGCCGACCACGCCGGTTTCCAGATCGACGCTGCCGTCGCGCAGCGGCCCGCTGTCTTTGTCCGGCTTCTGCATGAAGCGCAGCCGCACGCCGGGCGCTTCGCGACTGACACGGGCGATGAGCTCCGGCCCGAACGTCTCGACGAAGCCCTCGCTGGTCCGCAATGTGAATGTCCGCTCCAGATGCTCGAGGTCGAGCCGCTCGGCCGGGCGCAGCACTGCTTCGGAGTCCTGCACGAGCTGGCCGACGCGGCCGCGCAGCTCGAGCGCGCGCGGCGTCGGCACCAGGCCACGCCCGGCCCGGACCAGCAGCGGATCGCCGGTGGTCTCGCGCAGCCGCGCCAGCGCCCGGCTCATTGCCGACGGGCTCAGCCGCAGCCGCGACGCGGCGCGGGCCACGCTGCCTTCGGCCAGCAGCACATCCAGGGTGACCAGCAGGTTGAGATCGGGTCTCGCCATGGGCCGATCCTAGCACGTCCGACCGGGATATGGCGTCAGACGCACGAATATAGTGCAAATGATGCGCATACCGCCATGTCCGGCCGAGGGCTACGTTTCCCGCAATCGGGAAAGGAAGATCATGCTGAAATCGATGATTGCCGGACATGATGGAGCGGTCGCGCCGGAAGCGGAAGCTCAAAGCAGCGCGGACCGGACGCCTTGGGCGCTCGCCAGCCTTTCGCTCTCCATGCTGCTGCCCTCGCTCGGCATCAGCATTGCCAACGTGGCGCTGCCGACGCTTGCCCAGGCGTTCGGCGCCTCGTTTCAGGCCGTGCAGTGGATCGTGCTGGCCTACCTGCTCGCCATCACCACGCTCATCGTCAGCGCCGGACGGCTCGGCGACCTCACCGGCCGCCGGCGGCTGCTGCTCGCGGGCCTCGCCGTGTTCACCACGGCCTCGGTGCTGTGCGGGGTGGCGCCGACGCTCTGGCTGCTGATTGCCGCGCGCGCCGCGCAGGGCCTCGGCGCCGCCGTGATGATGGCGCTCACCATGGCGTTCGTCGGCGATACGGTGCCGAAGGAAAAGACCGGCAGCGCCATGGGACTGCTCGGCACCATGTCGGCGATCGGCACCGCGCTCGGCCCGTCGCTCGGCGGCGTGCTGATCGCCTGGCTGGGCTGGCGGGCGATCTTCCTGGTCAGCGCACCGCTCGGCGTCGCGACCTTCCTGTTCGCGTTTCGCACCCTGCCCGCCGACCGCGGCGGAGCGAAGACTGATCGGGCGGGCTTCGATCTTGCAGGAACGCTGCTGCTCGCCCTGACGCTCGCGGCTTATGCGCTCGCCATGACGCTCGGGCGCGGCAGCTTCGGTCCGCTCAACATGGTGCTGCTGCTCGCCGCGGCCTTCGGTGTCGGCCTGTTCGTGCGCACCGAGACGCGCGCGGCCTCGCCGCTGATCCAGCTGGCGATGTTCCGCGATCCCGCGCTGGGCGCTGGACTTGCCATGAGCGCGCTGGTCTCAGCGGTGCTGATGGCGACGCTGGTGGTTGGGCCGTTCTATCTCGCTCAAGGGCTCGGGCTGGAAGCGGCGATGGTCGGCGCCGTGCTGTCGGCCGGTCCACTGGTCGCGGCGCTGACCGGCGTGCCGGCCGGCCGCATCGCGGATCGTCTGGGCGCTTCGCGCATGACCGTCGCCGGGCTGGTCGGGATCGCGGCGGGTTGCCTGCTTCTCGCAGCGCTGCCGACAAGGTTCGGCATCGCCGGTTACATTGCGTCCCTTGTCGTCATGACCATCGGGTATGCGCTGTTCCAGACTGCCAACAACACCGTCGTGATGAGTGATGTCCGGCCCGAGCAGCGCGGCGTGGTGTCCGGCATGCTCAATCTGTCGCGCAATCTCGGGCTGGTCACAGGCGCGTCGGTGATGGGCGCGGTGTTCGCGTTTGCCTCGGCGGCCGCGGATATCACCGCGGCGCATCCCGAGGCCGTGGCCAGCGGGATGCGGATCACGTTCGCCGTCGCAGCGGTGTTGATTGTTATCGCGCTCGCGATAGCGCTTGGAGGGCGTGTTCTCGCAGAGCGGTCATTCCGGGGCACGAGCGCAACCGAGACTTACGATCCATAACCCCGACTTGTGGTTATGGACTCCGGATAACCGCGCTTCGCGCGGTTTCCGGAATGACAGCGGTGGGTGTGGCGGCGCTGCGGGAATGCAGCGTCGCGCCTGCGGCTAGCCCGCGCCGCCCTTGTTGAGGAACGGCGCCGGATCGACCGGGGTCGAGCCCTTGCGGATCTCGAAGTGCACCTGCGGCGCGTTCACGCTGCCGGTCTGGCCGGCCTTGGCGATGATCTGGCCGCGCTTCACGGTGTCGTCGCGCTTGACCATGATCTCGCTCGCGTGCGCGTAAGCGGTCACGTAGCCGTTCGAGTGCCGGATCAGCACCAGATTGCCGTAGGTCTTGAGCTCGTTGCCGGCATAGGCCACGACGCCGTCCTCGGCCGCCTTGATCGGCGTGCCCTCCGGCACCGAGACGTTGATGCCGTCGTTCTGCTGACCCGAAGGCTTCGGACCGAACGCCGCAATGACGCGGCCGTTGACCGGCCAGCGGAAGCCCGGCAGGGCTGCAGTCGCCTCCTGCTTCACCTTCGGCGGCTCAGGAGCGTCGGCAGCGGGGCTCACCACATTCGCAGTCGGCGCGGGCGCAGGCGCGGCCGGGACGGTCGCAACCCGCTGCGGGACAGGCGCGGCCTTCGGCTGCGCGATCTTCGGCTGGGCGATCTGAGGCTGCGCAACAACCGGCGCGGGCTTGGCCGGAACGGCGGCCACCGGCGCAGGCGCGGGCTGCCGCGCTGCGAGCTGTTGCGGCGCGCCCTTCACGCCCGGAATGACGATGCGGTCGCCGACCTTCACCATGGTCGACGGCGGGATGTGGTTGGCGCGCGCGATCTCGACGAGCGGCTTGTTGTACTGCCGCGACAGCTTCATCAGCGTCTCGCCCGGCGCGATGATGTGGACGTGCGGGCCGGACGCCGCGTGCGTGGCTGCCTGATAGGTCGGCGGCGGGCTGATCGGCATCGTGGGCTTGGGCGCGACCGCCGCAGCGTTCAATGGCATCGGCGCGCCGGGACGCGGCGCCGCATTGGTGCTGCCGGTGACCTCGTACTTCGGGATCACCAGGCGCTGGCCCGGCCGCAGCGTCGAGCCGTTCGGCAGGTTGTTGGCCTCGGCGATCGCCGAGGCCGGCACGCCGTAACGCTTGGTGATGCTGTCGATGGTATCGCCGCGCTGCACCGTGATGGCGGTGCCGCCCTCCCAGTTCCAACCGGAGCGCGCCGCGGCCTGGGCCGGACGCGTCGGTGGCGGGAGCGGTTCGGGGCTGGCGCCGCCCGGATGATAGGACGCCATGCCGGACGAGCCGCCGGCCTGACCGACAGCAGGCCTTGTCGCAGGCGGTCCAGAATTGGGTGGGCTGGCGTAAGGCGCATTGGGCGGCGGCAGCGGCGCGCTCTGCACGCTGCCATAGCGCTGCGGCTGCGGCTCCCTCACCGATCCGGTGACCTCGTGCGACGACGCCTGGGCCTGCGGACGACCGCCATAGGGATTGGAGTCAAACCGATGGGTATCGGTGCTGCACGCAGCGGCCGTCATCGAAATCGAGGCCAACAGCGCAAAACGGAACACAGCAAGCCAGCAACGAGGCTCGGCGACGCGACGCATAGGCGTTCCCACTCATACGCAACACACACAAACGAGTGGTCAGTAAACAGCCCTCGGGTAAATAACCGTTTAAGTTTTAAAGACTCCCTCAACCCTAACGCCAAACGTGAGATTCGCCGCCACATTGGTGGGAACCGAGTCGTTTGCCGCCACAATTGGTGGCGGCAGGCGCCCGTCCCGCGGAATGAGGACGCTAACCCGTTTTCACCGGGGACGGAGCCAGCAGCCCCGCCAACGCGCCTACCGCGGCCGAACCAATCGCGACGAGAGCTTCGGGAAGCGCGATCTTTGTATCCCCCTTCGCGATGATAGCGAGCGCTATGCCTCCACTGACGGTCAGAAGCAGGGAGACGCCGAGAAACATCACGACGGCCCGGTAAATCCAGACGTCGCTGTTGAGCGGAGTGGGAATGTCCTTGATGCTGTTCGCAACAATTTCACGCACCTCTTGTGGAACGTCTGCCCGCGTGGTCAGCGGCGCCAGTTGCCTTATGACTTCGTCTTTGTCGGCCATGTTTCTGTCCCTCCCGGCAGATCATCGTTTACGGAACGATACGCACGCTCTCCCGGCCAACCGTGTTTCCAGCTCCATCCCTGATCATGATTTCGATGGAGCCGCATTGAGTCTGCCGGGTCTTCATGAATGTGCGAAACGAGAAGAAGCCGTCGCTCTCAAACTGGTCGGATAGCAACCGGCTAACGTCGGACCACTTCTGCTGCGTGATGCCGATCGATACGGTGTCACTGCGAATTCCACCGCAGAAAATCACCGCATCGGCGTCAAGCTGATCCTTGTCGTGCAGATACTGCATGGCCTTGTCCCGGCCGAGTATCGTCATCGAGAAATACAAGGCCCCTTGATCCAGCGTCCTTCGCGAGATCTGTCCATTCAGAGCCGGACCGATCACCGAGTAGTTTCCATCGTTCAAGACGCGGGCTGAAAATCGTGGCTTGGCGATAACGAAAACGTCGTCGCCCCAGGCCGCGGAACCGGCGGCGAACTGCAAAAGCACCAACACGCCGGCAAGCAGCTTCATGAGCCCCTCCGGCTCACGGTTGCAAAACTCTCATATACAATCAAGGGGCAAGTCCCAGGGAACCGCGGCCCGAATGTCGCATTCGGTGGCGTGCTGCCGCTGTTCTTTAAAGCTCCCTCGCCTTCCCGGGCAGCAGCTGCACGAAGCGCACTGCGATCAGGTTGTCGCGCTTGAGCCAGCCGTTGGTCTTGGTCAGCCGCGCCAGCTCCTGGTGGCCGTCCGGCGGGCCGAGCGGCGCCACCATGATGCCGTCCTCGGCGAGCTGCTCGGTCAGCGCCTGCGGCACCTCCGCGGCCGCAGCCGTGACGATGATGCGGTCATAAGGCGCCCGGCTCGGCTCGCCGGCAAAGCCGTCGCCGGTCACCACCTCGACGTTGTTGTAGTCCAGCGTCTTCAGCCGCGTGCGCGCGCTGTCTGCGAGCGTGCGGTAGCGCTCGATCGAGATCACCTCGCGGGCCAGCCGCGACAGCACCGCGGCCTGATAGCCCGAGCCGGTGCCGACCTCGAGCACACGGTGATTGCCGCGCACCTGGAGCTGCTCGGTCATGTACGCGACGATGTAGGGCTGGCTGATGGTCTGGCCGCAGGCGATCGGCATCGCCTGGTCCGCATAGGCAAAGCCCGCGTGCTGGCTGTCGACGAAATGCTCGCGTGGCACCTCATCCATGGCGCGCAGCACCGCCTGATCGGTGATGCCGCGGCGGCGCAGCGTCAGCATGAACTCCATCCGCTGCACGCTTTCGTCGCCCGTCATGGCGTGTCTCGTAGTTCTTGTCTTTCAAAGCATCGCTTAGGGGAAGAGTTCCGCAAGCTTGGTCAGGAACGGCTGGTCGGTCAGATCGAGCCGCAGCGGCGTCACCGCGATGCGATTGTCGGACAGCGCCGCGAGATCGGTGCCGTCCTTTGTGGTCATCTTCAGGCCGCGCTCATAGGCGATCCAGTAGTACGGATTGCCGCGGCCGTCGTGGCGCGCGTCGATGTGCAGGAGCTGCTGGTTGCGCTTGCCCTGCGACGACACCGCCACGCCTTTCACCGCACCCGGCGCGCAGTCCGGGAAGTTGACGTTGATCAGCACGTCGCTCGGAATGCTCTCTTTCAGCACGCGGCGGATGATGTCCGGCCCGTGCTTGACCGCGGTCTGCCAGAACGGATTGTGCTTGTTGTTCGCCGAATGCGCCTGCGACAGCGCAAACGACGGAATGCCGAGCACGCAGGCTTCCTTGGCGGCGGCGACGGTGCCCGAGTAGAGCACATCCTCGGCGGCGTTGCGGCCGCGGTTGACGCCGGACAGCACGAGGTCGGGCACCTTGTCGGAAAGGACGTGCCTGGCGCCCATGATGACGCAATCGGTCGGCGTGCCCTTCACGGCGTAGTGGCGCTCGCTGATGGTGCGCAGCCGCAGCGGATCGTTGAGCGACAGCGAATGCGACACGCCGGACTGGTCGTGCTCGGGCGCGATCACCCAGACGTCGTCGGAGAGCGCACGCGCGATCTCCTCGCAGATTTTCAAGCCCGGCGCGTGGATGCCGTCGTCGTTGGTGACGAGAATACGCATTACGCTTTCTTCTCGATCTTCTTGATGCCGCCCATGTAGGGCGCGAGCGCTTCGGGCACCGCGATGGAGCCGTCGGCTTCCTGATAGGTCTCCATCACGGCAATGAGCGCGCGGCCGACCGCGACACCCGAGCCGTTGAGCGTGTGCACGAAAGCGGGCTTGCCGTCCTTGCCGCGATAGCGCGCGTTCATGCGCCGCGCCTGGAAGTCGCCGCACACCGAGCACGACGAAATCTCGCGGAACATGTTCTGGCCGGGCAGCCAGACCTCGATGTCGTAGGTCTTCTGCGAGGCGAAGCCCATGTCGCCGGTGCAGAGCGTGACCACGCGGTAGTGCAATCCCAGGCGGCGCAGCACCTCCTCGGCGGAGGCGAGCATGCGCTCGTGCTCGGCTTTTGATTGCTCGGGCGTGGTGATGGAGACGAGCTCGACCTTGGTGAACTGGTGCTGGCGGATCATGCCGCGCGTGTCGCGGCCCGCGGCGCCCGCCTCGGCGCGGAAGCACGGCGTACAGGCGGTGAGGCGCATCGGCAGTTGCGCATCGTCGACGATGGATTCGCGGACCAGATTGGTCAGCGACACTTCGGCGGTCGGGATGAGTCCAAGGCGGCTGGACTTCATTCCAGCAACGAACTGCGCAATTGCGCCGCGGGCTGATGAGACTTCCCCCTTTTCGATAATATCGAGATTACGAGGATCGAACACGTCTCCAGAAATTGCCCAAAATTGATCTTCTTCAAATTTCGGAAGTTGCGTCGTTCCGAACATGGTCGCGTCATTGACCAGCAGCGGCGGATTGACCTCGGTGTAGCCGTGGTCGCCGGTGTGCGTATCGAGGAAGAACTGGCCGAGCGCACGCTCAAGCCGTGCCAGCCCGCCCTTCAGCACCACGAAACGCGCGCCGGAGAGTTTTGCGGCGGTCTCGAAGTCCATCATGCCGAGCGCTTCGCCCAGCTCGAAGTGCTGCTTCGGCGTGAACGCATAGTCGCGCTTGGTGCCGTACTTGTGGTGCTCGACATTGCCGTGCTCGTCGGCGCCATCCGGCACCTCGGCGAGCGGCAGGTTCGGGATCGTCGCCAGGACCTTGTTCAGCTCGTCCTCGGCGGCCTTGGCCTCGGCCTCGAAGGCCGGCAGCGTGGTCTTGAGCTCATTGACCTCGGCCATCAGCTTCTGCGCCGTGGCCTCGTCCTTCTTGGCCTTGGCCTGGCCGATCTCCTTGGAGGCGGCGTTGCGCCGCGCCTGGGCCTGCTCGGACTTCTGGATCGCTGAGCGGCGGCGCTCGTCGAGGGCCAGCAGGTTCTGCGACGAGAACAGCTTCTTGGACTCCGCGTCCAGCGTGCGGCGGTTCAGCGCCTTGTCGAATTCAGCGGCATGGTCGCGGATGAAGCGGATGTCGTGCATGGGGCAAAGTACGGCCGGTTCGAAGGAATCTGCGCGACCTTATAGCGCGCGGCGCGGCCGTTTAGCCAACGCTTCGTCAGGCCAAAACCGCCAAAAAAGCCGCCCTACTCCGCGGGATTAGCCTCGGCGGCCGCGTCCTGCTCGGCCTTCTTCTCCACGAACCGCACCGACCAGATCGAGCCCTCGTAGAGCAGCAGCAGCGGGATCGCGAGCGACATCTGGGAGAGCACGTCCGGCGGGGTCAGCACCGCCGCGATGACGAAGGCGATGACGATGAAATAGCGCCGCTTCTCCTTCAGCATCTGCGAGTTGATGATACCGATGCGGCCGAGCAGCGTCAGGATCACCGGAAGCTGGAACGCGATGCCGAAGGCCAGCACCAGGCTCATGATCAGCGACAGGTATTCGCCGACCTTGGGCAGCAGCGATATCTCGGCCTGGCCACCGCCGCCCGCCTGCTGCATGCCGATCGAGAACCGCACCAGCATCGGCATCACGACGAAATAGACCAGCGTCGCGCCCATGACGAAGAAGAACGGCGTCGCGACCAGATACGGCACGAAGGCCTTGCGCTCGTGGCGGTAGAGGCCGGGCGCGACGAACATGTAGATCTGGCTGGCGATGATCGGGAACGCGAAGAAAGCGGCGCCGAACAGCGACAGCTTCAGGTGGGTGAAGAACAGCTCGAGCAGCTGCGTGTAGATCAGCTTGGCGCCGTCGCCCACGACAAAGACGTAGGGCCAGATCAGGATGTTGTAGATCTGCGATGAGAAGAAGAAGCAGACGACGGCGGCGACGGCGAACGCCGCCAGCGCCTTGATCAGCCGCGCGCGCAGCTCGATCAGGTGCGACATCAAGGGCGCCTTCGACGCCTCGATCTCCTTCTCGTCCTCTTCGCTGGTCACGCGCCGCTCCCCGAGGGCTTGGCCTCATGAGGATTGGGCTCATGAGGGACGTCGGGTGTGGCGGCAACAGGCTGCGGCGCCTCCGGCGCGATGGTGGTCTCGGCGTGCTGCGGGATGGCGGCGTCGGACGACACCGGCGCGGGCAGGCTCTCGGCCGCGGCCTCCGGCGAGGCGCTGGCCGTGGTCGGCGCGCCGTCCTTGAACGGGTCCGACGACAGGCTCTCGATCTCCTTGCGCATCGAGCCGATCGGATCGAAGCCGGTGAACTGCTTGGTCGCGGACTCCGTCATCTCGTCGACCGACTTCTTGATGTCGGCCATCTCGGCCTCGCGCATCGCCTCCTGGAACTGGCTCTGGAACTCGGAGGCCATGCGGCGCACCTTGCCCATGTACTGCCCGACCGTGCGCAGCACGCCCGGCAGTTCCTTGGGCCCGATGGCGATCAGCGCCACCACGCCGATCACGACAAGCTCGCTCCAACCGATGTCGAACATGTTAGCCTTCTAACGGAGCACGCCGCCGCCCGAAATCGCCCCCGCGCTTTCCGCGATCATGCTCTTACAAACAGCAAAGGGCGCAAGCCTCAACGGCCGGCGCCCCCGTATTCTGCGACACGAACCGGGCGCCCGGCCGATCAGCCTGTGGTGCCCTCGAACTTGCGCTCGGTCTGGGCGTGCTGCTTGAGCGGATCGCCCTTGGCGTCGATCGTCTTGGGCTCGGCCGGCGTCTCGACCTTGGCGGTGTCGTCCTCCGACATGCCCTTCTTGAACGCCTTGATGCCCGACGCGAAGTCGCCCATCAGCGACGAGATCTTGCCGCGGCCGCCAAACAGGACCAGCACAACGATGGCGACCAGCAGCCAGTGGACCCAACTAAACGTACCCATTTTTGTCCTCCGGACCGGTAGGCGGATGCCGCGCACCGGGGTTTGCCGGAACCTAGGACGCAAAAGCCGCAAAAACAAGGATGACGGATGCGGTTAATCGGCCCCTCCGGCAACGTAGCTAACTCGTTGGTGGAACCGCCGAATACGCCCCGGTCATTCCGGGGCGCGGCGAAAGCGCGCTCACGCGCGTCTTCGACGCGCTATGCCCGCGCACCCGGACTATTGATCGCGGACGACGCCCGATTATTCCTCGCTTTGCCGCTCCGGCGGCGGGGCGAGACCGAGGTCGAGATCGCCCGGCTCCAGCGGGTCCTCGTCGTCGCGCAGCGTCGGATCGTCCGACGGCATCGGCACCGCAAAGCCCGGCGGCAGGCGGTGATCGAGCAGGCCCGAGCCCTTCAACTCTTCGAGACCTGGCAGGTCGCCCAGACCCTCGAGGCCGAAATGCGACAGGAAGTCCTCGCTGGTGCCGTAGGTGATCGGCCGGCCCGGCACCTTGCGGCGCCCGCGCGGCTTGATCCAGCCGGTCTCCATCAGCACGTCGAAGGTGCCCTTCGACATCACCACGCCGCGGATTTCCTCGACCTCGGCGCGCGTCACCGGCTGGTGATAGGCGATGACGGCGAGCGTCTCCATGGCGGCACGCGACAGCTTCTTGGGAACAATGGCTTCCTTGGTCAGGAGCCACGACAGATCGGCAGCGGTGCGGAAGGTCCACTTGCCGTTGATGCGGACGAGATTCACGCCGCGCGGGGCGTATTCCATCTGCAGGTCGCGCAGCGCCTGCTTGACGTCGACGCCCTCGGGGAGCCGCGCGCCGAGCGTCTTCTCGTCGATCGGAGCGGACGCAGCAAACAGCAGCGCTTCGAGCAGGCGGAAATACTCCGGACGCGCCGCAGGCTCGGCGGTGCCGGCCTCGCTCTCGTCGGCGCCCTCCTCCTCCATGACAACCTGCTCTTCGGCGGCAGCGGTCTCTTCGGCGGCTGCGGCCTCCTCAACGAGAACCGCCTCTTCGTCGCGAGCAACTTCCTCGGCGATCTCCTCGGCGCGGGCAGCCTCCTCGAGACGGGCCTGCTCCTGGGCGCGAGCCTCCTGCGCGCGAGCCCCGGACTTCTCCTCGGCGCGCGCCTTGAGCTCTTCGTGGGGAATGATCCGCCGTTCCGCCAATGCCGCCATGCCTCCGAAGCTCCCTACTTCCAATTATTCCGTCGCGCGCGGCACCGCCGCGCTCGCTTCCATCGCCGCGAGACCCGCGGCATCACGCTTACGCAGATAGATCGGTGCGAAGGCCTGTTGCTGATGGAACTCGAGATGGCCTTCGCGAACCAGCTCCAGGGTGGCCGCCAAGCTTGACGCAAATACGGTGGCCCGCATCGACGGCTCGACCAGATACTCGAACAGGTACTTGTCGAGCGGCGCCCAGTCGCTGGACGCGCCGACCATCCGCTCCAGGATCTCGCGCGCCTCCTGAAGCGCCCAGACGTTGCGCTTCTTGAACTGCACGTGGTTGAAGGCGTTCTGCGAGCGCTGCTTGGCATAGGCCGACAGCAGGTCGTACAGCGTCGCCGTCCATTGCGGATGCTTGATGTCGGCGATCGGTTCCGGGTCGCCGCGCTGGAACACGTCGCGCTGCAGCTGCGGGCGCTGCATCAGCTGATTCGAAACCTCGCGGAACGCCTCCAGCCGCTTCAGCCGCCAGGCCAGCGCATTGGCCATGTCCTCGGCGGACGGCTCGTCGGCCGACGGAGGCTCCGGCAGCAGCAGGCGCGATTTCAGGTAGGCGAGCCAAGCCGCCATCACCAGATAGTCGGCGGCGAGTTCCAGGCGAAGCTGCCGCGCCCGCTCGATGAAGGCGAGATACTGCTCGGCCAGCGCCAGCACCGAGATTTTCGCGAGATCGACCTTCTGCGACCGCGCCAGCGCCAGCAGCAGGTCGAGCGGGCCTTCGAAGCCCTCGACGTCGACGACCAACGCCGGCTCGTCGGTAGCGCGGTCAGCGAGCTCAGCTTCAAACGGTACGACTTCGCTCATCAGGCCATATGCCCATCGATCATGGCGGCGAACTCGCGCCGCGCGGCCTCCACGTCCAGCATCGCGGGCTGCCGCCGCGCATTGAGCGCCCGCTGCACACGCTTGGCGACATCGCCGGTGAGTTCCGGCGCCTCGGCCGCCACCTGACGCATCTCGTCCATCTTGCCGTTGCAATGGAGGACGAGATCGCAACCCGCCTTAAGCGACGCACGCGCCCGCTCGGCGATCGATCCCGACAACGCCCCCATCGAAATGTCATCACCCATTAACAAACCTTCGAACCCGATCGAGCCGCGAATCACTTCACGGATCACGACAGGGGATGTTGTTGCGGGTAGCACGGGATCGAAGGCCGTGAAAACCACATGAGCGGTCATTCCCAAGGGCAATTTTTTCAGTGGACGGAATGCGGCAAAGTCGGAGGCCTCGAGTGTCGCCTTGTCGGCATTCACCACCGGCAGCTTCTGGTGGCTGTCGGCGTTGGCGCGGCCGTGGCCGGGGATGTGCTTGAGGATCGGGATCATGCCGCCGGCGGCGACACCCGCCGCGACGGCGCCTGCGATCGCCGCGACCTTCTCCGGCGTCCCGCCATAGGCGCGATCGCCGATCACTTGATCGGAACCCACGACCGGCACGTCGGCGAGCGGAATGCAGTCGGTGTTGATGCCCATCGGCAAGAGGTCCGAGGCCATCAGCCGGGCGCCGAGCCAGGCCGCCGCCATGCCAAGCTTGGGGTCGCGGTCGTAGATCTTCCCGAACACCGCTCCGGGCGGATAGGCCGGCCAGTTCGGCGGCCCGAAGCGCTGCACCCGGCCACCCTCCTGGTCCACCAGGACGAGTGCCTCCGGCGCCAGCTCACGTAAAGCTTCGGCAACAAGTTCAGTGACTTGTGCCTTGTCTTCAATATTTCGTTTGAACAATATCAGCCCAAACGGCTGATGTTCGCGGAGGAACTCGCGTTCCTCATCCAGAAGCTTAAGACCGGCCAGACCGGTGATGAATGCGCGTCTCGTCGCCATCTGCGCGGCTTACGTGTGCCGCGCGGCAGGGTCAAGGCGATCTACAGGCCGAAACAGGCCAAATCAGTTGGCTTGCACAACGCAATCGCCGCCGGCCGACTTCAGGCTGCTGCACAGCTGAACGGCCTGCTCCCGGGTCGCGAATGGTCCGACCATGGCGCGGTAGTAGGTGCCCTTGGTGCCGAGGTCGGCGCGACGGACGGTGTGCGGCTGGCCGCCGAGCACGCCGGAGTATTTCGACTGAATGCTGCGGAACGACGACTCCGCGTCGGACTCGCTCTTCTGCGACGACACCTGCACGTGGAAGCGGCCACCGCTTGAAGCCGAGGCGCGCGGCGCGGGAGGCGGCGTGGGCTCACGATAGGCCGAGGCCTGGGGCGGCGGGGTCGGCTCGGCCGCGGCATCCGGGCTGAGCGACAGCGGCGCGTTGCCGGAGGTCGCGGCTGCGCGCGGTGCGGCGTTGACGGTCCGCGTCGGCGCGGGCGCCGGACGCGCAGGCTCAGGCTTGCTCTCGACCTGCCTCTCGACTTGCCGGGCCGGCGGCGGCGGGAAACTGACTCCACCCTGCCGGGCGGGAGGCGGCGGCAGCATCGCACTGTCGGGCGTGGTCGACGGCGTATTCATCGCCGTCTCGCTGTTGTTGGGCGAGATCGGAACGGTGCGAACCGCTTTCGGCGTGCCGATCGCGAAGCCCTGGTTGCCGGACGCGTTCGACCGTTGCGGCGGCGCTGCCACCGACGGGCCCGGCAGGATCTCGCGCGGCGGCGTGCGCGTCAGGTCTCGCTGATCGATCGGCTTCTCTTCGCGGCCGACGATCTTCTCGTCCTTGCTGCGCTCGGGGAAGCGCTCGTAGTTGACCTTGCTCGGATCGGTCGACGCCGTGGCAGACGGCGGCGGCGGGACCTTGCTCGGGTCGCTGCTGGCGCGGATCACCGGCGGCGGGCCCGAGGTGCCCGGTCCGCCGAAGTAGTTGCGATAGGCCACCGCGCCCGCGGTGCCGACCACGGCCAGCACCAGCACGGCCGCGACCGTCAGCAGTCCCTTGCGGCGGCCGCGCGGCGCGTCGTCGTAGAACTCGTCGTCATGCGGCGCCGGCATTGCGCCGGCCTCGGGCTGCGGCGGATAGATCGGCGGCTGCTGCGCATAGGCCTGCTGACCGTAGCCCTGATGCAGCTGGGGGCCGGGGGTGGTCAGGAAGCTCGGCAGCGGATCGGCGGCGACCCCGCGCTGCGGAATGTCGAACGGCGGCGGCTCGGTCCGATAGTCCGAGGGCGAATGGCCGATCGGCTCCGGGAATGGCGCGGGCTCGAAGCCCGGCACCGGCCGCATCGGCGGTGGCACGCCGTAGCTCTCGGGCTGTTGGTGCTGGTACGCGCTCGGCTGCGCCGGCGCAGCGGCCCAATCGTCGCGAGGCTGCTGGTAGGGTTGGTGCTGAGGCTGCGGTGCCGCGCCAAAGCGCAGTGGCGGCAGCTCTTCAAACTGCGGCGCTTGCTCCGGATGGTAGGGTTGCGTCGGTTCGGGCGCGTAGTGCTGCGGCTCCGGCGCGTAAGGCTGCTGGTGCCCGTTGTAGGGCTGCGTCGGGTACTGATCGTAACCGCCCTGCTCCGGCTGCTGCCCCTGTTCCGGGCGGGTGCCGAATTCAGCGAAGGGATCGTTCTGGCCGATCAGCCGTGCCAGCTCGGCCAGCGGATCGTTGGTAGGCGCAGCGGAAGGCGCGCCGCGCCCATAGGGATCGTTCGATCGGAAACGCGAGGTGTTGTTGTCCGCCATACTCTATCCGATTTCGGTACTCTCGGCGGCCCTCAAGGCCGTCCAGGCCAAGGTCCCGACCCATGCCCCTCTGCATGGACCGCGCCATATCGGCTCCGAGCTACCGCATCTCCCCAGGCGCCCCGACCCCCATCATCCTCAGTCCCGAGGCGAGAACGGTGACCACACCCTGGACCAGTGCGAGGCGGGCCACAGTAAGTAATGGATCATCGAGGATAATGAAGCGTAAATGAGGCGAATTTGTCCCTCTTGTCCATTGCGCGTGAAATTCGCTCGCCAAATCATAGAGGTAGAAGGCCACCCGGTGCGGCTCATGGGCCACCGCGGCGGCTTCGATCAGCCGGGGGTACAGCGCTACCTTGCGCATGATCGACAATTCCGCCGAGTCGTCGAGCCGGTTGAGGTCGGCCTTGGCGAGGTCGACCGAGCACGCCGCGGCATTGACCGGCAGGCCCGGCATCTGCTCGGCGGCGTTGCGGAAGATCGAGTGGCCGCGGGCGTGGCCGTACTGCACGTAGAAGACCGGATTGTCCTTTGACTGCTCGATGACCTTGGCGAGGTCGAAGTCGAGCACCGCGTCGTTCTTGCGGTAGAGCATCATGAAGCGCACCGCGTCGACACCCACCTCCTCCACCACCTCACGCAAGGTGACGAACTCGCCGGAGCGCTTCGACATCTTCACCTCGATGCCGTTGCGGCTGAGCTTCACGAGCTGAACGATCTTGACGTCGAGCTCTGCCGTGTCGCCGCTCACGGCCTTCACCGCAGCCTTCATGCGCTTGATGTAGCCGCCATGGTCGGCGCCCCAGACGTCGATCATGTCGCGGAAGCCGCGGTCGAACTTCGACTTGTGATAGGCGATGTCGGAGGCGAAGTAGGTGTAGCTGCCGTCCGACTTCTTCAGCGGACGGTCGACGTCGTCGCCGAACGCGGTGGCGCGGAACAGCGTCTGCTCGCGGTCTTCGTAGTCCTCGACCGGCGCGCCCTTCGGCGGCGGCAGCCGGCCTTCATAGACCTGCCCCTTGGCACGCAGCTCCTCGATCGTGGCGCCGACCTGGTCGGCGCCGTCAATGAGCGAGCGCTCCGAGAAGAACACGTCGTGCTTTACATTGAGCGCAGCGAGGTCTTCCCTGATCGCCACCATCATCATGGCGATGGCCTTGGTGCGCACCAGCGGCAGCCATTTGGCCTCGTCCATGGCCTTCAGCGTGTCGCCGAACTCGGTCTTCAGCGCCTCGCCGACCGGCTTGAGATAATCGCCGGGATAGAAGCCCTCCGGGATCTCGCCGATGTTCTCGCCGAGCGCCTCGCGGTAGCGCAGGAACGCCGAACGAGCGAGCACATCGACCTGCGCGCCGGCGTCGTTGATGTAGTACTCGCGCGTCACCGCGAAGCCGCCGAAGGCCAGCAGGTTTGCAAGCGCGTCGCCGAACACCGCGCCGCGGCAATGGCCGACATGCATCGGGCCGGTCGGATTGGCCGAAACGTATTCGACGTTCACCGGCTTGCCGGCGCCGATGGTGCTCTTGCCGTAGTCCGCGCCGGCGCGGATCGCGTCGGCCAATGCCTCGCGCCACACCGATGGATCGAGCGCGAGATTGATGAAGCCCGGGCCGGCGATCTCGGTCTTCTTGACCTCGGGGAGCTTGCCGAGCTCGGCCGCGATCTTCTCGGCCAGGTCGCGCGGCTTCATGCCGGCATCCTTGGCGAGCGCCATGGCGGCGTTGGTGGCGAGATCGCCGTGGCTCGCCTCGCGCGGCGGCTCGACGACGATGCGGGACAGATCGAGGCCCCCCGGAACCGCGCCGGCCTTGGCCAGCGCTTCAACGGCGGTGCGGACGTGGTGGGTGAAGACCTGGAATACGTTCATGCGGCGCGGGTGATAGCAAATCGTGCCTGCAGAGGCGAGACCGGCCAGCACGTGTCCCGGATACGCCCTATTTCAGCTCCGGGGCCGCGCCGAACAGCCGGACGTGCTCCTCGATGGCGTATCGATCGGTCATGCCGGCGATATAGTCGGCGATCCGCAGCGCCCGGCCGATGGCATCGTCCGGCTCCAGCCCCGCGAGCCATTCGTGGGGCATCTCGGAGGGCTTCTGCACGAAGCGCTCGAACAGCCGCCGCACCATCGCCTCGGCCTCGTGCATGATCCGCATGATGCGGTCGTGGCGGTAGAGCCTCGGATAGAGGAAATCCTTGATGGCGCGGTCGGCCGCCGCGAAGTTCGACGAGAACCCCACCACCGGCCGGCCCGCGTTGCGCACATCCGCCACCGAAGCCGGGTTGAGCGCTTCGAGGCGGCGCCGGCTTTCGCCGATCACGTCCTCGATCATCCGCGTGATCACGCGGCGCACCAGCTCGTGGGCGTGGCGCGGCGGATCGAGTCGCGGATGCTCACGCGCGATGTCGTGCAGGATGTCGTCGAGCAACGGCAGATGCGCGAGGTCGCCGATCTCGAACACGCCGGCGCGCAGCCCGTCGTCGATGTCATGGGCGTCATAGGCGATATCGTCGGCGATCGCGCCGGCCTGCGCCTCGACGCTCGGATGGCTCCAGAGCTCGAGATCGTGGATGCGCGTGTAGTCGGCGAGCGGCCGCGGCAGGCCGCGCTCGCGGTAGCGCTCGACCGGCAGGCCCGCGCGATCGATCAGCGGACCGTTGTGCTTGACCAGGCCTTCCAGCGTGTCCCAGGTCAGGTTGAGGCCGTCGAAATCGGCGTAGCGCCGCTCCAGCGACGTGACGACCCGCAGCGTCTGGGCGTTGTGGTCGAAGCCGCCGAACAGCGCGAGACACTGGTCGAGCGCGCGCTCGCCCGCATGGCCGAACGGCGGATGGCCCAAGTCATGGCCGAGCGCCGAGGCCTCGGCCAAATCCTCGGTGACGCCGAGCGCGCGGGCGATCGACCGCGCCACTTGGGTCACTTCCAAAGTGTGGGTCAGCCGGGTGCGGAAATGGTCGCCCTCGTGGAACACGAAGACCTGGGTCTTGTAGGCGAGCCTGCGGAACGCAGCCGAATGGATGATGCGGTCGCAATCCCTGCGGAAATCGCTGCGGGTGGCGCTCGGTGGCTCGGCCACGAGGCGGCCGCGGGTCCGCGCCGGGTCGGACGCGTAAGGGGCCAGCGCGAATGCCGCGTTTGCCATGAAATCCGCCCCGAAATTCCGCTCAATTGACGTTGGCCGCCGCCGCACTTACCTATCAAAGGGTGCCGATGCAACCCTGAGTCCGGAAGGCCGGGGTGTGCCACGGCTGAGCATACGGAAGCCACGATGACCGAAGTCACGATCACGGAACGCGCGGCGCGGCGGATCGGCGAGATCCTGAAGACCGAGCCTGCCGGCGCAATGCTGCGACTGAGCGTCCTGGGCGGCGGCTGCTCGGGATTTCAGTACAAGTTCGACGTCGAGAAGACCAAGGCCGACGACGACCAGACGATCGTCCGCGACGGCGTCACCATGCTGGTCGATTCGGTGTCGCTGCAGTATCTCGCGGGCTCCGAGGTCGACTTCGTCGAGGACCTGATCGGCGCGTCGTTCAAGGTCAACAACCCGCAGGCCAAGGCGTCCTGCGGCTGCGGCACGAGCTTCTCGCTTTAAAAGATTCGTTTCTCTCGGCGGTCATTACGGGGCACGCGCATAGCGCGTGAACCCGGAATCCAGACGTGCAGGTACTTCCGCTGTAACTGGATTACGGGTTCGCGCCTTCGGCGCGCCCCGGAATGATCCGCGTATCCAACTACCCTTCCCGCCCGGCCATTGATTCCGCTACCATCCCTTCGCTGACCGGGGGGACAAAACATGCGGCGGCGGGAGGTTTTCGGTTTCATCTGCGGCATTGCGCTGCTGTGGCCGTTTCAGACAAACGCGCAACCCGTGTCGCAATGGCCCGACCGGCCGGTGCGGCTCCTCGTGACCGTCGGTGCGGGCGGCGCGGCCGACACGCTGGCACGCAACCTCGCCAACGGCTTCTCGGTCTTCGCCAACGGGCAGCCGCTGATCGTGGAGAACCGGCCCGGCGCCGGCGGCACGATCGCTGCGGCCACCGTCGCCCGCGAGAAGCCCGACGGCTACACGCTGTTCCTCGCCGAGGTCGGGCCCAACGCCGTGTCGCACGTGCTCGGCGCCAGCCTGCCCTACGATCCGCACACCGCGTTCACGCCGATCATCCATGCCGCCAACCTGCCGGCCGTGGTGCTGATCCGGCCGACCCTGCCCTACACGACGCTTGCGGACTTCATCGCGGCGGCTAGGCAGCAGCCGGGCAAGTTCAACTACGCCGCAGCGGGCGTCGGCAATTGGACGCATCTCTACATGGCCTATCTCAACCGCCAGGCCGGAATCGAGCAGACCAATGTGCCCTACCGTTCGGGCTCGGAGATGCTGACCGCGCTGCTCAAGAACGAAGCCGACACCGCGGTGATCACGGTGTCGACCGCGCTCGGTCAGATCAGGGAAGGCAGGGTGCGGGCGCTGGCCGGGCTTTCGATGCGGCCGATGCCGCAATTGCCGGACACGCCGCCGGTCGGAAAGACCATTCCGGGCTTCGACGTCGCGGTCTGGCATGGCATCGCGGGGCCCGCCGGCATGGACCCGGCGCTGACCGCGCACATCAACGGCATCTTCAACAAGATTCTGCAGACGTCGTCCGTGCGCACCGCGATCTCGGACCAGCAGGCCGCCGACATCGTCGGCGGCTCGGCGCGGCAGTTCGACGATTTCATCAAGAGCGAATTGAAGCGCTGGCCGGAGGTCGTCAAGGCCGCGGGCATCAAGACCGAATAGCGAGCGCCGCTATTTCTCCTTCACCCCCGCGGCATTCACCGCCTCGGTCCAGAGCGCGACATCGTCCTTGATCGCGGCCGCGAACTCCTCCGGCGTGTTGCCGACCGGATCGATGCCCTGGTTGCCCATGTGCTCGATCACAGCCGGGTCCTTCACGGCGCGAGCCACCTCGGCGGCGACGCGGTTGACGATCTCCTTCGGCGTCTGCGCCGGCGCCATCAGGCCGTTCCAGGTGATGGTCTTGAATTTTGGATAGCCAAGCTCGCTGATGGTCGGCACCTCGGGGATTTTCGCCGAGCGCGTGCCGCTCGACACCGCGATGGCGCGGACCGTGCCGGCTTTCACCTGCGGCAGCGCATCCGACGAGCTTGCGAAGTTCGCCACCACATGGCCCGCGACGAGATCGGACATGGCCGGCGCGCCGCCCTTGTAGGGCACGTGGATCATGTCGAGGCCGGCAAGCTTGAGAAAATAGGCCATCGACAGATGCGTGCCGTTGCCGATGCCGCCGGAGCCGAAGGCGAGCTGGCCCGGCCGCTCCTTCACATAGGCGATGAACTCGGCGAGCGTATGCACCGGCAGCTTCGGATTGACGCAGAGCACGAAGGGATTGCTCCCGACGATGCTGATCGGCGCGAAGTCCTTCAGCGGATCGTATTTCGTGGTCTGCATCGCCGGGATGATGACCATCTGCGGCAGGTTGCCCATCACCAGCGTGTAGCCGTCGGCGGGACCGCGCGCGACCACTTCGGCCGCGATGGTGCCGGCGGCGCCCGGCCGGTTCTCGACCACCATCGGCTGGCCGAGTTGTGTGCCGAGCGGCTGGGCGATGATGCGGGTGATGGTGTCGGTGAGCCCGCCGGCCGCGAGACCGACCACGATCTTGATCGGCTGCTGCGGCCAAGAGTTCGGCTGTGCAACGCCAACACTTGCAAAAGCAATTGCCGCAACCAGCGGCGCAGCAACCGCCGCGGTCCTCAGAACGTTCATCGATGTCAGGTTCCTGCTCTCTCGGCTCAGTTTACGCTCATGCCGGCGGCTTTGGCGAACACCGAATAGCTGCCGATCTCCTTCTTCACCTGTGCGTCAAACTGCGCAGGTGACAGCGGCATGGATTCGACTCCGAGCGTCTTGAGCTTCTCCTTCACGGCCGGCGCGTCGAGCGCCTTCACCATCTCGGCGTGGAACTTGGCGACGATCTCCGGCGGAGTCTTGGCCGGCATGAACACGCCCATCCAGAAGGTGTAATCGGAATCCGGATAGCCGGATTCCAGCGTGGTCGGAATCTCCGGCAGCGCCTCGGCGCGCTGCGGGCTCGACACCGCGAGACCCAAGAGCCGGCCATCCTTGACGTGCGGCAGCGCAGTCGCGATCGGGCAGAAGTAGAAGTCGACGCGGCCGGCCATCACCTCGGTGATGCCTTCGGCGCCGCCCTTGAACGGCACCATCACGGCGTCGAAGCCCGCGCTCATGCGAAAGCGCTCGGCGCTCATCTGCACCGCGGAGCCGACGCCGAGCGACGCGTAGGTCGCGGAGTTGGGCTTGGCCTTGGAGGCCGCGACATACTCCTGCACGGTCTTGAAGCCCTTCGACGGCGCCATGATCATGACGTTCGGCACGCTGCCGATCGCGCCGACGGTGACGAAGTCGCGCTCGACGCTGTAGTTCAGATTGGGATAGAGCGCGGGCGTGATGGTGTGCGCCGAGGAATGCACCAGGAAGGTCAGGCCATCCGGCTCGGCCTTGGCGACCAGAGCAGAACCCAGCGTGCCGCCCGCACCGGCGCGGTTCTCGACCACGATGGGCTGGCCGAGTTGCTTCGCCATCTGCTCAAAAACGATGCGCGGCACGACGTCGACCGCGCTGCCCGGGCCGAACGGAATGATGGCGCGTAGCGGTCGCGCGGGCCAGGTTTCGGCGTGGGCAGCGGTCAGAGCGGCCAGCAGAACGGCAGTGGTCAGAAGCAGTCGGCGCACGGGAATCCTCCGTTGAATCGGAGGCATTCAAGCAAGAGCCGTGCCGGGAAAAGCCTGGCTAAATGCGCTCGATGCCGGCGTCGGCGACCACCTTGGTCCATTTCGCAATGTCTGAGCCAACGCGCGAGCGGTAGCTGTCGGGCGTGGTCGGCCGCGGATCCGCCCCGATCTTCTTGACGCGCTCGATGGTCTCGGGTTCGGCGAGGCTCGCGACCACCTCGGCGTTGAGCTTCTCGAGCATCGGCTGCGGCAGGCCCGCGGGACCGGCGAGCCCGAGCCAGGACGTCACCGCGTAACCCGCGACGCCGCCTTCCGCGAAAGTCGACACCTCGGGCAGCGCGAAGAAGCGCTGCGGCCCGGTGATGCCGAGCGCGCGGGCGCGGCCGTCGCGCGCCATCTCACCGACCACCGTCATGTTGTCCATGAAGGCATCGACCCGTCTGCCGAGGAGGTCGGTCGCAGCCTGCGGCGAGCCGCGATAGGGCACGTGCTGGATCTTGATGCCGGCGGTCGCGGCGAACAGCTCCAGCGCCAGGTGCTGGCCGGTGCCGTTGCCCGGCGTGGCACAGAGGAGCTTTCCCGGCTGCTCTTTCGCCATGCGGATGAATGCGGCGAGGTCCTTCGCCGGATGATCCGGATAGGTAACGAACACGAAGGGAAAATCCGACAGCATGCTGATCCAGGAGAAATCCTCGAGCGGCCGGTACGGGAGCGACTTGTAGATCGCGGCCGACACGGCGTGGCCGCCGGCTGCGAGAAACAGCGTCTTGCCGTCGGGCGCGGCGCGCGCCACCGAGGCCGCAGCGGTCGAGCCGCCGGCGCCGGGCCTGGGCTCCACGACGAACTGCTGATTAAGGCGCGCGGCGAGCCGCTCCGCGATCAGGCGTGCCGTGAGATCGACATTGCCGCCCGGCGTGAAGCCGTGCGCGATGGTGACGGTGCCTTCCGGCCGCGCCGATTGCGCGAATGCTGGCGCCGTTGCCAGCGCCGACAGTGCGGCGAGCGCCGTCCGGCGCGTGATCCTCTTCGACATGATCGCCCCTCTCCGTCTGATTTTGCCCGTTCAGTTCGGCGCGCTTTCCACGCGATAGTTGCCGTCGCGCATGATGCGCAGGCCGGACTCCTTCAGCTCTGCGGTGCGTCGCCGCAGCGTCGAGCCGTCGACCGTGAGCTTGCCGTTGCGTTTGCGGATCTCGCCGTCGACGATCACGGTGTCGACATTGCCGGCGCCGGCGATCTCGACGATCGAATAGACCGGGTCATAGACCGGCGCCATGTTCACGTCGTCGGCGTTGAGCATCACGATGTCGGCCTTCTTGCCGGGCGTGAGCGTGCCGATCTTGCTGTCCAGCCGGAAGGCCTTCGCGCCGTTGACGGTCGCCCATTCCAGCGCCTCGCGCGAGCGCACCGGGATGGTCTTCAGCGGCGAGTTGCCGCGCAGCACGTTGTTGCGCACCTCCTTGCCGCGGGCGAACAGCAGGCCGGCCTGCATCTCGCGGAACATCTGGCCCGAGGTGTAGAGCTCGACGTCGATGCCGAGCGACGGCAGACCGCCCTGCTCGCGATAGGCCGCCACCATGGTGTCGCCGATGTGGTGGTGCAGCTCGACCAGCACGGTCGAGGTGAGCGAGGCGCCGTTGTCGACCACGGTGCGCAGGTCCGCGGTGTCGTAGCTCGTGCCATGCACGAGGTTGTGGTCGGGGCCGAGCAGGCCCGCTTTCGCCATGCGCTTGTAGCCGTCCGGCACCACGCAGTCCTCGCGGCGGCGCGTGTGCGACGACGACACGAGGCCGAACTCGCGCGCCATCCTGATGTCGTGCTCGACCACCTCCCAGGCGCCCCAGTCGGGCCCGAGGATGGCCATGGCGAGCGTGACGCGGGCGTCGTCGCTCGCAAGCCTGCCCTTGCGCAGATGCTCGATCCGCTCGCGCGGGTGCGGCACGTGGGTGAACGGCGTGCCGGTCTCGAGTCCGATGGGCTTGGCGGTGCCGTGGGCGAACACGGCGCGGATGCCGCTGTCGACGAGACCGTCCACCGAGCGATCGGCGTGCTCGATCGAGGTGATGTTGTGGCACCAGTCGACCAGCGTGGTGACGCCCGCGTCGATCTGGGCAAGCGCGCCCATGTAGTTGGCGATGTAGTTGTCCTCGGGCTTGTAGCGCGTCGCCAGGTTTGAGTGCACGTGCTTGAAATAGTCGGCCGACATCCATTCGGCGCCGATGCCGCGCAGCGCAGTCTCCCAGGTGTGCATGTGGGCGTTGATGAGGCCCGGCATCACGATCTTGTCGCCGGCGTCGATGGTCTCGTCGGCAGTGGCGTTGAGGCTTCGACCCGCGGCCTTGATGGCGTTGCCGGAGATCAAGAGCTCGCCGCCCTTCATCTCGCCGATCGCGGGATCGAGCGTGACGAGCCAGCCGCATTTGATGAGCGTGGATTTCATTGGATGCCGTTTCCTTGACGCTTCCTTGGACCGTGACCGCCGTAACGTTACGCGGCCGATGCTGCCGCAAACAGCAGCGCTTTTGCAGAGGCCGCATTCCGATCGGGATACCACCCGGAAATCGTCCATCACATGCAGTTGATGGGACCGGAGAACGACTTTTCGCACAGACCGCGCAGCATTCATTCGAACGCACGACGCAAAGCGCCGGGCGCAGCGGCATGGTCGGGACGATCCTTCGCGAAAGCAAGGATCGCACAACACGGCAGACCCCGTGTCGTGCCCAACCTCAGGGTGAAGGCACATGACTATTTCCAGGAATCACTTTCATCGCTTTTCGATAGCAACGCAGATCTTTGGAACACTGGTCGCCGGCAGCGTGCTGATCGCCGGCATCGATGCCGCGAACGCCCACGGCAGTGGTGGTGGCGGCGGAAATCACGGCGGCGGCAACTCGATGGGCAGCCGCAACAGCGGCGGCAGCATGGGTAACAGCCGCAGCAGCGGCAGCAATTTCTGGTCCGGCAACAAATCGAACCACGCGATCATCGAGCGACAAAAGCCGACCGGCAGCAAGGACCATGGTGGCTCGAAGGAATCGAAGGAAAGCCGCCGGGAGCTGCGCAAGGAGTACAAGCACGAGCTCAAAAAGAAGATCGCCGAGCTGAAGAGGATCGAGCGCTGCAAGGTGTTCGGCAAGTGCGGCAGCATCGGCAAGCCAATCGGTCCCACGCCGGTCAAGATCGGCAAGCCGATCCCTTCGCCGGTCCAGAAGCCCCCGGTCACGACGGCGGGCGGCGGCAGCGGGCCGGTGCTGAGCGATCCGGGCTACGGCAAACCTTCCGGCGGCACGCAGACCACCGGCGGTGGCAGCAGCGGCGGCGGTGCCGGCAGCCCGGGACGCATCGACCCGCCGAGCGGTGGCACCACGATCAAGCAATTCTAGTTGGGGGCTGCCGGTCGGTGCGTCTTCTCTCCGGGTCCACCGACCGGACTTCCCAGCGGAGCCGGACCATGATCGGACTCCCAGCCGGTCATGGTCCGGACGCTTTTTGGGGACCGACCTAGTTGGGCTTGATGCCCGCGGCCTTGGCGACCGCAATGTTGTCGACGATCTCCGCCTTGATGCGGGCCGCGAACTCGGCAGGCGTCCAGTTGAGCGGCACGATGCCCGCCTTGGTCAGGCGCTGCTGAGTATCCGGATTTTTGACGGCCTTGACCGTCTCGGCGTTGAGCTTCTCGACGATGGCCGCCGGCGTGCCTGCCGGCGCCAGCATCCCGATCCAGATCGGAAACTCGGCGTTGCGGTAGCCCGCTTCCAGCGTGGTCGGCACGTCCGGCAGTTCGGGCGCCCGCGTCGCGCCGTTCGTCACCAGCGCCACGACCTTGCCCTCGCGGATGTAAGGCAGCGCGGTGTTGATCGGGCAGAAATAGAACTCGACCCGCCCGGTGATCACCTCGGTCAGCGCCTCGGGGCCGCCGCGGAACGGCACGTGGGTGGCTTCGAAGCCTGCGGCGAGCTTGAGCTTCTCGGCGCTGAGATGCGTGCCGGAGCCGACGCCGACCGACGCGAAGTTGAATGTGCCGGGCTTGGCTTTGGCGGCCGCCACCATCTCCTGGATGGTCTTGAAGCCCTTGGCCGGCGAGATGACCAGCACCGCCGGCAGGCTGCCGAACGGCGCGACCGGCGCGAAATCCTTCTCGGTGTCGTAAGGCAGGTTGGCGTAGATCGCCGGCGACACCGAGAACGCGTTGGAATGGGCGAGCAGCGTGTAGCCGTCGGGATCGGCTTTGGCGACCGCATTGGTGCCGAGCGTGCCGCCTGCGCCGGTGCGATTCTCGACCACGATCGGCTGGCCAAGCTGCGGCGAAAGCTGATCGAACACGATGCGCGGCACGAGGTCGGTCGCGCTGCCCGCGCCGAACGGAATGATCGCGCGGATCGGCCGCGCGGGCCAGTCCTGCGCGGCCGACGCCGCCGGCAGCAAAGCGATGAACGCCGCGATCGCGGCCAGCCGGCGCACCGTCATGACAATCTTCCCGGTTACTCAGCCGCGACCGCGGGCTTGTGAGCCACCTCGCCGACCTCCTCAAGCTGCGGCTCGAGGCGGCGGCGCAGGATGCGGTCGAAGCGGTCGAGATAGACGTAGATCACCGGCGTGATGAACAGCGTCAGAAGCTGCGACAGGATCAGGCCGCCGACCACCGCGATGCCGAGCGGCTGACGCAGCTCCGCGCCCTCGCCGTTCGCAATCGCGATCGGCAGCGCGCCGAAGATCGCCGCGAAGGTGGTCATCATGATCGGCCGGAAGCGCAGCAGACACGCCTCGCGGATCGCGGCTTCGGCCGAGAGGCCGACCCGGCGGCGCTCCAGCGCGAAGTCGACCATCATGATGGCGTTCTTCTTGACGATGCCGACCAGCATGACGATGCCGATCAGCGAGATCACGGTGAGCGGCAGGCCGAACAGCATCAGCGACAGCAGCGCGCCGATGCCGGCAGACGGCAGACCCGAGATGATCGTGATCGGGTGAATGAAGCTTTCGTAGAGAATGCCGAGCACCACGAAGGCGGCGAACACCGCGGCCAGGATCAACACGAACTGACCCTTCTGGGACTCCTCGAACACCTGCGCGGTGCCCTGGAAGCTCGAATTGACGCTGGCCGGCATGTTGAAGTCGCGCTCGAGCTGCTTGATGGCGTCCTGCGCCTGACCGAGCGCCACGCCGGGCGCGAGGTTGAACGAGATCGTCACCGCGGGCTGCTGGCCCTGGTGGTTGACCATCAGCGGACCGACGCTGGTCTCCGGCTTGGTCACCGCGATCAGCGGAATGGCCGTTCCGGCCGGAATGCCGTTACCGGTCACGCCCGAGCCGGCTGCGGCCGTGCCGGTCGCGCCCGAGGCAAGCAGCGCCGTGCCGGTGCCGTTGGTCTTGACGTAGATATTCGCGAGGTTCGACGGATCGTTGCGGAATTCCTGCTTGGTCTCGAGAATGATCTGATAGTCGTTGCTCTGGGTATAGATCGTCGCCACCTGGCGGGCGCCGAAGGCGTTGAACAGCTCCTGGCGGATCTGGTCGATGGTGACGCCGTAGGCCGCCGCCTTCTCGCGATCGACCTCGATCTTCACCTGCGGGTTGGTGACGTAGAGATCGGTGTTGACGTCGAGCAGGCCCGGCAGCTCGGAGACCTTCTCGCGCAGCTTCAGCGCGACGTCGTACAGCGTCGCGGTGTCGCTCGACTGCAGCGTATACTGGTACTGCGCCTTGTTGATGCGGCCGCCGATGTTGATGTTCTGGATCATCTGGAAAAAGACACGCATTCCGATGACCTGGCTGGTGGCCCGGCCCATGCGCCCGACGATCGGACCCACCGGTCCGCGCTCGTGCTTGGGCTTGAGCGCCACCAGCATGCGGCCGTTGTTGAGCGTCGCGTTCGGGCCGCCGACGCCGACCGTCGAATTGACGTAGAGCACCGCCGGGTCCTGGCGGATGATCTCGGCGACCTTGGCCTGCCGCTCCACCATGGCGTCGAACGAGATGTCCGACTGCGCCTCGGTGATGGCCAGCATGAAGCCGGTGTCCTCGCGCGGGATGAAATCCTTCGGAATGGCGATGTAGAGCCAGATCGTGCCGATCAGGGTCGCAAAGGTGACCATCAGGGTCACGAATTTGTAGACGAGCACCCGGTCGAGCGCCCATTCGTAGCTCTTCAGCCAGCCCTGGAAGACACGTTCGAACCAGCGCAGCAGGAAGAACTGCTTCTGCTCGTCGCCCTCGTGGTGGGCGCGCAGCACGCGGGCGCAGAGCATCGGCGTCAGCGTCAACGACACGAAGCCGGAGAGAATGATCGCCACCGCAATGGTCACCGCGAACTCGCGGAACACGCGGCCGACGATGCCGCCCATCAGGAGCACCGGGATGAACACCGCGATCAGCGAGAACGTGATCGACACGATGGTGAAGCCGATCTCGCGCGAGCCCTTCAGCGCGGCCTCGAACGGCCGCATGCCGCCTTCGATGTGGCGGACGATGTTCTCCAGCATGACGATGGCGTCGTCGACCACGAAGCCGACCGACAGCGTCAGCGCCAGCAGCGTCATGTTGTTGATCGAGAAGTCGAGGGCGTACATCGCCGCAAAGGTCGCGATCAGCGAAATCGGCACCGCCAGCGCCGGAATGATGGTCGCCGTGACCGAGCGCAGGAACACGAAGATGACCATGATCACCAGCACGAAGGCGATGATCAGCGTCTCCTGCACGTCGTAGACCGCGTTGCGGATCGAAAGCGAGCGATCGAGCAGCGTCTGCATGCTGATCGAGGCCGGAACCTGGGCGCGGAACTGCGGCAGCTTGGATTTGACGAGATCGACCACCTCGACGGTGTTGGCGTCCGGTTGCCGCTGGATTGCCAGCACCACGGCGCGCTCGTTGTTGAACCAGCTCGCCACCTTGTCGTTCTCGACACTGTCGATGACGTTGGAGATCTCTGTGAGCTTGACCGGGGCGCCGTTGCGCCAGGCCGCGACCACGTCCTTGTAGTCCGCCGCGGTGCGCATCGCGCCCGAGGCAAGCAGGGTGACGTTACGGTCGGTGCCGGTCAGCGTGCCCACCGGCGTGTTGGAATTCGCCTTGGTCAGAACGGTGCGGATGTCGTCGAGCGAGATGTTGCGCGCCGCGGCCGCCACCGGGTCGACCTGGACGCGCACCGCGAACTTCTGCGAGCCGTAGACCAGCACCTGGGCGACGCCGGGCAGCTGCGATATCTGCTGCGCGAGCAGCGTTTGGCCATATTCGTCGACCGTCGACATCGGCAGTGTCGGCGAGATCAGGCTGATGAACAGGACCGGGAAGTCGCCCGGATTGACCTTCCGGAACGACGGCGGCGTGGTCATCTCGATCGGCAGCCGGCGCTGCGCCACCGCAAGCGCGGTCTGCACGTCGAGGGCTGCGCCGTCGATGTTGCGGTTGAGATCGAACTGGATGGTGATCTTGGTCTGGCCGAGCGTCGAGGTGGACGTCATCGACGTCACGCCGGCGATGGTGGAGAACTGCCGCTCGATCGGGCCTGCGACCGAGGCCGCCATGGTCTCGGGGCTCGCGCCCGGCAGCGTTGCGGTCACCTCGATGGTCGGGAAGTCGACTTTCGGAAGCGCCGCGACCGAGAGCAGCCGATAGCCGAAAATGCCGAACACGATCAGCGACGCCGTGATGAGCGTCGTCATCACCGGGCGCCGGATACAGGCTTCTGAAATGTTCATGTCAGGACTCGGCCTTGCCGCTCCGGATCGAGACTTTGGTCCCGTTGGTGAGCTGGAGCTGGCCGTCGGTGACCACCACCTCGCCCTCCTCCAGGCCCTGCTCGATCGCGGCGTCGCCGTCGACCGTGCGCTCCACCTTCACGTTGCGGACCGTGGCCGTGTTGTTCTTGACCACGTAGACGAAGGCGCCGGTCTGATTGAGTTGGATTGCGGACGAAGGCACCGTGACGCGCGCGTCGCTGCGCAGCGTCAGCGCGGTGTTCACCAGGGTGCCCGGCCACAAAAGTTCGTTCTCGTTCGGCATCGTCGCGCGCGCGGTCGCCATGCCGGTTGCGGGATCGACCGTGTTCTCCACCATCGTGACCGGCCCTGAGGCCCGATCGGTCGCGCCTGGAACGGTGACGTCCAGCGTCGCGGTCTCGCCGGTGATCGCCGCCCGCACGTCGGGCAGCACACGCTGCGGCACCGCGAACGACACGTAGATCGGCGCGGTCTGGTTGATGGTGGCGAGCGGCGTGATGTCGGCCTGCCGGGCGATATTGCCGACCTTGACGTTGGCCATGCTCATGCGGCCGGAGATCGACGCCCGGATCGTGCAATAGCCGAGCTGAACCTTGAGACCTTCGAGCGTCGCCTTGTTGGAGTCGGCGAGCGCCCGGGAGACATTGGCCTGGGTCTCGGCATTGTTAAGCGCGACCTGGGTCGCGGCATTCTTCGCAACGAGCTCGGTGTAGCGCTTCACATCGCGCATCGCCATCTCGTACTGCGCTTCGGCGCTGACGATCGTCGCCTCGACACGCTTCATGTCGGCTTCGATGGAGCGGCCGTCGAGCTGGAACAGCACGTCGCCCTGCTTGACGCGGGCGCCGTCCTCGAATTTGACGGCCATGATCTCGCTGTCGATGCGGGGCTTGACCGCAACGCTCGCCATGGTGGTCACGGTGCCGAGCGCTTCGACGCGAACGGGCACCGGCTTCTTGACTGCCTTGGCGACCATGACAGGCACAGTCCGCTCGCCGCGGGAGGCCTGCGCCGAGGCCTTCTGCCCCGCCCAACTATTCCAAAGAAAAAGCCCAATTCCGGCGACGGCGATGAAGCCGGCCGTCCCCGCAGCAAGCGTTCGCTTATTCATCCCATTCGTCCAGGCCCGCTCATGAACGGACCCGCACTCCCTCTTTTATTTCGTTCCGCGTCGCCCGGCCGCCGCTACAGCCGCGGTTTCCCCCCAAGCGATATTTTAGCAGATTACTTTAGCATAAAGCGTGCCGGTTGCACCTCCCGCCCCCAGCACGAACACCGATAGTCCCAATTTCCTCCCGCCGCTTTAAGCGCCTTCCCAAGTCGGGCATGGTGGTTAATGTCACCCTCCCTGCCAAGCCCATCACATCAGGCCCCCATGCGGATCGCCACCTGGAACATCAATTCGATCAGACAACGCCTTGAAAACGTGACCGCATGGCTCACCGAGCGGGCGCCGGACATCGTTTGCCTGCAGGAAACCAAGACAGTCGACGAGGCCTTCCCGCGCGAGCCGATCGAAGCGCTGGGCTACAATGTTGCAGTGCACGGGCAGAAGACGTTCAACGGCGTCGCCATCCTGTCGAAGTTCAAGTTCGACGAGGTGACACCGAGGCTTCCCGGCGACGACGCCGACGACCACGCCCGCTTTCTCGAGGCGACGATCTCGACGACAACGGGCACGCTGCGCGTGGCGTCGATCTATCTGCCCAACGGCAACCCGCCAGATACTGAGAAATATCCATACAAGATCAATTGGATGGATCGGCTTTCAAAATATGCACATGAACGGCTTCAACTGGAAGAGCCGCTGATCATGGCGGGCGACTACAACGTCATCCCGACCGCAGATGACGTTCACAACCCTGCTCTCTGGGTGAACGACGCGCTGTTCCTGCCGCAGACCCGGTCGAAGTTTCGCGCGCTGACTCATCTCGGTCTGACCGACGCCATACGCGCCGTGAGCGACAGCAAGGACCTGTACACGTTCTGGGACTACCAGGCCGGCGCCTGGCAGAAGAACTGGGGCATCCGGATTGATCATCTGCTGCTGTCACCGCAGGCAGCGGATCGCCTCACCGCCGCAGGAATCGACAAGCACGTCCGCTCCTGGGAGAAGCCGTCGGACCACGTGCCGGTCTATGCGGATTTTTCGTTCGAGCCCGCGGAACGCGCTTAGCGCGTTCTCGTCTTCAGCGACTTAGTCGCGCCGGCCTTCGACCCAACGCTTGAGCAGGATGAAGGCCATCGCACGCTCGTCGTCGGTCGCCTGCGCCACAGCGGTCTCACGCAGCTGCGCGATCCACGGCTCCTTCGCGCCCGGCCCGTCGCAGGCCACGGTGAGCCACATCAGGCCTGCGGCGCGCTGACGCTGGCCGTGCTCGCCGTAGAACATGATGCGGCCGAGCACCGCCTGAGCGCGGTAATGGTTCTTGTTGGCGGCGAGCACCAGCCACGGCACCGCGCGCTTGGCATCGCGCGCCACGCCGTTGCCGTTGAGATAGAGCGTGGCGAGCTGATACTGCGCCTCGGGGTCGCCGAAGTAGGACGCGGCATGACCGAACATGCGGCGCGCGAGCTCCGGGCTCGGCGTCACCGACGAATTCGGGATGCCGTCGAGATAGTAGTGTCCGAGCGCGACAAAGGCGTTGGAGACCCAGCGCGCGCGCTGCCCGGCCGGATTGTCATCGGCGTAGCTGTCGGCGAGCTTCTGGAAATAGTTGAAGGCCTTGAGATCGTCGCGCTTGACGCCGTCACCGTCGGCGAACATGCGGCCGAGCTTCCACTGCGCGTAGCCGTGGCCCTGCTCCGCGGCATATTCCAGCGCGACCACGGCCCGGGCCTTCTGGCCGTTGCGCAGCGCATCGGCGGCCTGGCTCATGGCGTCGCCGAGCGAGGTCGGCATCGCCAGGGGGGCGACAGCGCGCGCGGCCGGATTGGGCATCACGGGCGCGGCAGCCGCGGCAGCGCCGGCCAGCGCCAGCGACGGATCGGCGGGCGCAACCGGCACCGCAGGCACCGCATTCGGCGACGGCGTGCCGTCGAGCGCACGGGCCGGATCGCCGCCCGCGGCGAATACAATCAGAGCAGCACTGACAACCGCACTAAATGTCCGCATAACACGATTTCTCGGCGGCGGCGCCCGGATGTGTCACGGCCCCATGCAAGGCATCGCCGACCTGCTGGGCGTATTTCCAGAGATAACCTGAGCCGATATCCATCTCGCGGGGCTTCCACGCCTTGCGGCGCTTGGCCAGTTCGTCCGCCGGGACCTTGAGGTTCATCGTGCCTTTGACGGCGTCGATCTCGATGATGTCGCCGTCCTTCACCAGCGCGATCGGACCGCCGACCGCAGCCTCCGGTCCGACATGACCGATGCAGAAGCCGCGCGTCGCGCCCGAGAAGCGGCCGTCGGTGATGAGCGCGACCTTGCCGCCCATGCCCTGGCCGTACAGCGCCGCGGTGGTCGCCAGCATCTCGCGCATGCCGGGGCCGCCCTTCGGGCCCTCGTAGCGGATCACGAACACGTCGCCCTCTTTGTACTTCTTCGCCTTGACCGCAGCGAAGCAGTCTTCCTCGCGGTCGAAGCAACGAGCGGGACCGGAGAACTTCAACTCTTCCATCCCCGCGACTTTCACGATCGCGCCTTCGGGCGCGAGATTGCCCTTCAACCCGACCACGCCGCCGGTCTTGGTGATCGGCTTGTTGGCCGGCCGGACCACGTCCTGGTCCGGATTCCATTTCACGCTCTTCATGTTCTGCGCGATGGTGCGGCCCGTCACGGTCATGCAGTCGCCATGCAAGAAGCCATGCTCCAGCAGCGTTTTCATCAGGAGCGGTATTCCACCAGCTTCGAACATGTCCTTGGCGACATAACGGCCGCCTGGTTTCAAATCGGCGACATATGGAGTCTTTTTGAAGACTTCGGCGACATCGAACAGCGTGAATTCGATTCCGCATTCGTGAGCAATTGCAGGCAGATGCAGCGCAGCATTGGTTGAGCCGCCCGACGCCGCTACCACCGCGGCGGCATTTTCCAGCGCCTTTTTCGTCACAATGTCGCGCGGCCGGATGCCGTCGGCGATGAGCTTCATCACCTGCTCGCCGGCGGTCATGCAGAACGCGTCGCGAATCTCATACGGTGCGGGAGCACCAGCCGAATACGGCAGCGCCAGACCGATCGCCTCGGACACCGTCGCCATGGTGTTGGCAGTGAACTGCGCGCCGCAGGCGCCGGCCGACGGGCACGCGTGCTGCTCGAGCTCGCCGAGATCCTCATCGGACATCTTGCCGACCGAATACTTGCCGACCGCCTCGAAGACGTCCTGCACGGTGACCGGTTGGCCCTTGAAGGTGCCGGGCAGGATCGAGCCGCCGTAGATAAAGACCGACGGCACGTTGAGACGGCACATCGCCATCATCATGCCGGGCAGCGACTTGTCGCAGCCGGCCAAACCGACCAGCGCGTCATAGGAGTGGCCGCGGATGGTGAGCTCGACGGTGTCGGCGATGGCCTCGCGCGACGGCAGCGAGGACTTCATGCCCTCGTGACCCATGGCGATGCCGTCGGTGACCGTGATGGTGCAGAACTCGCGCGGCGTGCCGCCGGCGGCTGCGACGCCCTTCTTCACGGCTTGCGCCTGGCGCATCAGCGCGATGTTGCAGGGCGCGGCTTCATTCCAGCAGGACGCAACGCCGACGAACGGCTGATGGATCTGCGCCGTGGTCAGACCCATTGCATAATAGTAGGAGCGATGCGGCGCGCGTTCAGGCCCTTCAGTGACGTGGCGGCTCGGAAGCTTGGCTTTGAGTTTCGTTCTTGCGTCCATAGACGATCCTGCGGCGTGCACGGCCGCATCCTTCGGGCTTTCGCCCCCCTTCACCGCTGCCGTCTCCCCCCGCGGGAAATGCCTTGCGGATGCAAAATCTTTAGTCCCAATCCGTTACCCGATCCGGCTGAAAAATCCGGAAATGCCACAACGGCTTGTGACGCCCCATCGATGTCGTAAAAGCCTATGGCTAAATCACGGCGCGTTCCGCCAAATGGACGACTACAATTCAAATGTTCCAAACTTGTTGCAGCCGCGCCACATACGGTGGCCGCACCGCAACATCGAAATGCAGCTCCCAGGCACCCGATTCACCTTGCGCCAGCTCCGTAAGCCGTTTTTCGCCCGCAGCGTTCACCTGGTTGCGCCCGACCTGATCGGCGCGACGCTCCTCGTGGACGGCGTCGGCGGCCGGATCGTCGAGGTCGAGGCCTATCACCACACCGACCCCGCGGCGCACAGCTACAACGGGCCCACCGAGCGCAATGCAGTCATGTTCGGCCCGCCGGGCTTCGTCTACGTCTACCGCTCCTACGGCATCCACTGGTGCGTGAACTTCGTCTGTGAGCCCAAAGGCTCGGCCAGCGCGGTCCTGATCCGGGCGGTGGAGCCGCTGGAGGGCCTGGCCAAGATGCGGCGGCGGCGCGGCCTGGCCGACGAGCGGCTCCTCTGCTCCGGTCCGGGCCGCCTCACCGAGGCCATGGGCATCACCCATGCCCATAACGGGCTCGCGCTCGACCGGCCGCCGTTTGCGCTTTATGCGCGCGAGGCGGATCTGGAGGTCGCGAGCGGCGTCCGCATCGGCATCACCAAGGCGGCCGACCTGCCCTGGCGCTATGGGCTGAAGGGTTCGAAGTTTCTGAGCAAGCCGTTCAAGGACGGCTGACGCCGGTCAAGATGCGACCGCATTCCAACTGCTCCGGCCCCGCCGGGCCGCCTGGTGTGCCTCCCAGTTGGTGCGGAAGGACGGCGGCGCCCAGACCGGACAGCCGGCGATCAGCGTGCTGATGAACAGCAGACCGGTCATCAGGCCAAACACCAAGCCGAGCGAGCTCACGGTCATCATGGCGATCCGCGCATTCCAGCGCCGCTCGACCAGAAGATAGAGAAGCTTGCCGCCATCGAGCGGAATGCCCGGCAGCATGTTCACCGCACAGAGCCCAAGATTGAGATAAGCCGTCGCACGCAGGATTTCGGGCAGCATGCCTGGCAGGTGTGTGATGAATCGGTTGTCGACCAACTCCACGTGCGCATGGATCGGCAGCATCGGCCAGAGTAGCGCGAGCGCTACAAGCCCGAGCACGAGGTTCGACAGCGGCCCAGCCGCGGTGATGAGAAAATCCTGCCGCATGGTGCGCGGCAGACCCCAGAAGTGCACCAGGCCGCCCATCACGTTCAGCTCGATGCGCGCCACGCGGACGCGGTAGCGCGTCGCGACGTAAGCGTGGGCCAGCTCGTGGATCAGAATGGATGCGAAGAAGATCACGAGGAACATCGCGGTCAGGGCCAGACCACGCAGATCGAAGCTGCGCCAGAACGGCAAAGCCAGCGCCATGGCGGCGAGGAAGAACAGCGGAGACAGCACGACCGGCGCGCCGCGATAGCGGCCGATCTCGAACATGCCGGTGTCGTAGGAAAAGCGTATCGCCATGGCTCCCACCCTCCCCATTTGGTCGGGGGCCCAGGCGCTCAGGTTCATTCCGGGGCGGGCGCCTTTTGGGTTCCCGTCAAGGAATCATCAATCAAACTCTCTCTCAATTTAAAATTGAACTATACTTGTATACGTTCTTAAAAGCTGTCCCGAAAGATAATGCGGCATGGGACAGTTCGCTGCCCTGAGATCAATGCTTGGTCTTGCCGACCCGTCGGCCCTGACCGACGCGGGCCGCAAGGCGACGGAGCTCTTGCTGCGCGAAACCGAGCGCGCCCACAAGCTCCTCAAAGAACAGAAGCTCGAGCTGGACGCCCTGCTGGACAACATCCTGCAAGGCGTCGTCATGCTCGATGCGGACGCCCGCATCCTCGTCTGCAACAAGCGCTACCTGGAAATCTATGGGCTGTCGCCGACGGTCGTGAAGCCGGGCTGCACGTTGAAGGAGCTTATCCAGCACCGCGTGGCAGCCGGATATTTCCACGGCAATGTGGATGAGACCGTAAGCAAAATCCTGACGACGCTTGGCGAACGCAGGCCTTCGACCGCCACCACCCGTCTTGCCAATGGCCACGTCATCTCGGTGTTCACCCGGCCGATGGAGAACGGCGGCTGGCTCGTCACCCATCAGGACGTGACCGAGCACCAGCGCACCGAGCAGGAAGCGGAGCGCATGCAGCGCTTCCTGCTCACCGTCATCGAGAATGTGCCCTCGACCGTCATCGTCAAAGACGTCCGCGACCTGCGTTACGTGCTGATCAACAAGGCCGGCGAGAAATTCTACGGCCTGCCGCGGGCGCAGATCATCGGCCGCACCGCGCAGGAGCTGTTTCCGAAGGCATCGGCCGACGCTATCGCTGCGCAAGACCAGCTTCTGCTGCAATTGTCCGGCGGCGCCACCGTGGGCACGCAGATGGTCGAGACACCCGCCAATGGCTTCCGCCACGTGATGGCGCGGCGGCTCGCCATCCGGGACGGCAAAGGCGTACCGCAGTTCCTGCTGAGCGTGATCGACGATCTGTCGGACCGCAATCCGCAGCGCGAGACCGGATCGCCCGCGCCGAAGACCGTTCAAATACGTATTTAACCGGACACAGAGGCCTCATCCCGCATTAATTCCTACCCCCGATAACGGTTGTGCATGGCGACACTCACCACCACGGGTTTCCCGTTCCGTCTGTTTGGCCCGCCGGCTGCCGCTCCCACGGACCGCAAGGCCGCCGCAGCGAACGCCAGACGGCGCCTGATTCATCGGATCATCGCCTGCAGCGTTCTGCTCGCATGCGTCGTCGTCGCTGGCGCCGGCATCGTGCTGACCAACTTCCGCGCCCGCACCCTCGCCCACACCGAAAGCGAATTGCGCAACATGGCGCTCGTGCTCGCCGAGCAGTCGGCCCGCTCGTTCGAGGCGCTGACGCTGGTCGAGACCGGCCTCGTCCAGCGCATCGAGAAGCTCGGCGTCACCTCGGCCGCTGAGCTTCGGGAGCGGCTGTCGGGCTACGACGCGCATGTAATGCTGCGCGACACCATCAACGGGCTGCGGCATGTCGAGTCGATCTCGGTATTCGATCCGGCCGGCGACATCGTCAATTTCTCCCGGCAGTGGCCGCTGCCGCGTCTCAATATCGCGGACCGCGACCACTTCAAGACGTTCGTCGCCGATCGCAACATGACGACGATCCTGAGCGAGCCTGTGCTCAATCGCACCACCGGAACGTGGTCGATCTATCTGGGCCAAAAATTCTTCGCGGAAAACGGCGAACCGATCGGAATCCTCAACGGCGCCATCGAGCGCCGATACCTCGAGCAGTTCTTCGGCAAGATCAATCTCGGCCGCGGCAGCACCATTTCGCTTTATCGCCGGGATGGCGTGCTGCTGGCGAGCTATCCGCCGCAGGGCGCCGACCGGCGGGCTCCGGTCCTGACCGACGAGATGAACGCCGCGCTGACGAGGCCGCAGCAGAGCAAGACCCGCATCATGGGCCCGGACGACGAGGAGCAGATCGTCGCGGTCCAGGACGTCGCAAACTATCCTTTGAAGGTCGCGATCACGGTCGCAACGAGCGCTGCGCTGTCCGACTGGACAAGCCAGGCGATCTTCATCATGGCGGCCGCCGGCCTGCTTGTTCTGCTGATTGCCGGCGCCACGTTCGTCGTGGTGCGCCAGCTCCACGACTATTCGGAGCTCGACGTCGACCGCAAGGCGACCGAGCTGGTGCTGCGCGAGACGGAACGGGTCCACAAGCTTCTCAGCAAGCAGACGCTCCAGCTCGACACCGTGCTGAACAACATCTTGCAGGGCGTCGTGATGCTCGACGCCGACGCCACGCTGATGATCTGCAACAGCCGTTATCTCGAGATGTATGGCCTGTCGCCGGACGTGATCACACCCGGCACCACGCTGAAGGAGATGATCCAGCACCGCCTCGATATCGGATCGCTCAAAGGCGACGCCGATCAGATCGTTCAAAGGATTCAGGCGAGCCTTGCGGAAAGAAAACCGTCGACCAACACGACCAAGCTTCCCGGCGGTCGCGTCATCTCGATCTTCAGTCAGCCCATGGCCGACGGAGGCTGGGTGGTCACCCATCAGGACGTGACCGAGCAGCAGCGCATGCAGCGCGAAGCCGATCACGCACAGCGCTTCCTGCTCAGGGTGATCGAGAGCGTGCCGTCGATCGTCATCGTCAAGGACGCCCGCGATTTGCGATACGTGCTGATCAACGAGGCCGGCGAGAAATTCTACGGTCTGCCGCGGTCCGAGATCATCGGCCGGACCGCGAAGGACCTGTTCCCCAAGGCGTCGGCCGACGCCATCGCGGCGCAGGACAACACCCTGCTGCAAGCGGGGAGCGAGCTCACCGTCGGCACGCAGATGATCGAGACGCCGGCCAGCGGCTTCCGGCAGGTGATGGTGCGCCGGCTCGCCATGCGGGACGGCGGCGGCACACCGCAATTCCTGTTGAGCGTGATCGAAGATCTGTCGGACCGCAAATCCACGGCCGCCTGACGGCAAGCCGAAATTGCCCGCCTTACGACCCCCGCCTATACCAACTGGAATCAATTTCAGGCTCGGAATGGCCCATGGCATCGCAGCGTGTGATCGCCCACAAAGTCTGTGCAGTTGCGGGTGCTGCCCTGGCACTGGCGGCCTTTGCTACATCGGTGCAGGCTTGCTCCGGCCCGGCCCACCATCTGACGGTCCTGCTCGGCGCCGTCCCGCCTGTGGCGGAAAACAGTGAAGTCATCGCGAGAGTCGAAATCGTCGAGGTGCATACGCGCCAACCGCCGGGGACGTGGGCCGTTCGTGTGGCTCGTGCACGCGTCCTGAAATCGATCCGAGGCGTTACGGACGGACAGATCGTCGAAATCTATGCCAGTGGGACTTCGTGCGGCGGCGAACTTGGTCGTGACGACGTTGGACGCCAGGGCTTCGTTGCCGGCCGCTTTTTCCAATCCGCCGCCGGAACGCTTTTTGGTGGCGGGTGGAGCCGAGCCCAAGTCGGCTTTTCCTTTACCGGCCTTGAGGCGCCGGAGACACGGCCGTGGTGGCGCATGCCGTGGTCCTACTACCGTTCGCCTTGGTACTTTCGCGCCGCTCTGATGGCTCTGGTCGTGGTTCTGCTGTGGTACGTGGCCGGCTGGCTCGATCGACGCAAGAGCAAAACAGGATAAGGCCAGCCAAGCCGAAGTCCGCTTATGCCGCCTTGGCGCCGGCGTGGCGGTCCTTCACGTCGGTGAAGACGATGCCGGGCGAACGATCGCGGACATAGCCGAGATAGAAGTCGTTCTTGGCGAGATAGACCGGATCGCCGTCGAGATCGTCGGCGATGCTGAGCCCGTTGTCCTTGACGAACTTGTCCAGCACCTTGGGATCCTCGGCCGACACCCAGCGGGCGAGACCGAACTCGGCGGTGTCCCATAAGACTTCGAGGCCGTATTCGTCCTTGAGCCGCACGCGGAGCACGTCGAGTTGCAGCGGGCCGACCACGCCGACCAGCGCCGGCGAGCCGTCCTGCGGCCGGAACACCTGGACCACGCCCTCCTCTGCGAGCTGCTGCAGCGCCTCCTTCAGCTTCTTGGCTTTCATCGCATCCGGCAGGCGCACGCGGCGCAGGATTTCCGGGGCGAAGTTCGGCACGCCGACGAAGTTGATGTCCTCGCCTTCGGTGAGCGTGTCGCCGATCGCGATCGCGCCGTGGTTCGGGATGCCGACCACGTCGCCCGCATAGGCCTCATCCGCCACGGACCGGTCCTGCGCGAAGAAGAACTGCGGCGCGGTGAGCGAGATCGACTTGCCGGTGCGGACCTGCTTGACCTTCATGCCGCGGTTGAGCTTGCCCGAGCAGAGCCGCGCAAACGCAATGCGGTCGCGGTGGTTCGGGTCCATGTTCGCCTGGATCTTGAACACGAAGGCCGACATGCTGTTCTCGTCGGCCTCGACGGTGCGCTTGTCGGCCTTCTGGGCGCGCGGCGACGGCGCCATGCGGCCGATGGCGTCCAAGAGATCGCCGACGCCGAAGTTCTTCAGCGCCGAGCCGAAGAACACCGGCGAGAGGTGCCCCTCGCGGAAGGCTTCGAGCTCGAACGGCTTGCAGCCGCCACGCGCGAGCTCCAGCTCGTCTGAAACCGCAGACGCGTCGAGATTCGGGTTTAGCGCCGCGACATCCTCGATGCTCATCTCGCGAAGCGTGCCGGCCTTGCCGGCGTCGCCTTCGAGAAGCCGCACGCCGCCGCCTTCGATCGCGACGGTGCCGACGAAATCGCGGCCGCGGCCGACCGGCCAGTTCACCGGCGTGGTGTCGAGCGCGAGCGTCTTCTCGATCTCGTCGAGCAGATCGAACGGGTCGCGGCTCTCGCGGTCCATCTTGTTGATGAAGGTCACGATCGGGATGTCGCGCAGCCGGCAGACCTCGAACAGCTTCCTTGTGCGCGCCTCGATGCCCTTGGCGGCGTCGATCACCATGACGGCGGAATCGACCGCGGTCAGCGTCCGGTAGGTGTCCTCGGAGAAGTCCTCGTGGCCCGGCGTGTCGAGCAGGTTGAAGACGTGGTTGTCATATTCGAAGGTCATCACCGAGGTGACCACCGAGATGCCGCGCTCCTTCTCGATCGCCATCCAGTCCGACTGGGTGGTGCGGCGGTTCCGCTTGGCCTTGACCTGCCCGGCGAGCTGGATGGCGCCGCCGAACAGCAGCAGCTTCTCGGTCAGCGTGGTCTTGCCGGCATCGGGGTGGGAAATGATCGCGAAAGTGCGCCGCCGCTCGATTTCATCGGCGAGCGGCGAACGGTTGTGGCCTGCGCCGGGCGCCCGGACTGGTGCGTTCATGGGGGCGTATTTACAGAGTCAGGGGCCCAATTCAAGGCATTCGGAATGCCGGGTCGAATCCCAGCTCCCGCCGCGCCTTTTCGACCGAAAACGCCCCGTCGTCTTCGGCGATGTTGTAGACGCCGGGCGCCCCCTTTGTGAGCGCGAGCAGCGCAACCTGCGCCGCGGCGCCCGCGGTCAGCGACCCCGCGCTGCCGGGCTTGTCGAACCAGGTGCCCGGGCCATAGAGCCGACCGTAGCGCAGCACGATGCCGTCGATACCGGGCCTGCTGAGCACGGCCTGCTCCAGGGCCTTCACGCCGTCGATGCTGGCGCGCTGAGCCTCGCTCGAATCGAGCGGGTCACTCTCCTTCCGTGGCCCCTCACCCGGCGCGTAGATGAAGGCGATACTCTGCGCGATGACCCGGCGGACGCCGGCGGCTTTCGCCGCATCCATCAGATTGCGCGTGCCGTCGATGCGAAGCCGCGCGTTCTTCTCGCGCGCCGCGGCCATCTGCGCCGGATCGCTGATATCCGGCAGGTCGGTCAGCTGATGGATCACCACGTCGGGCCTGGCGGCGACGACCGCCCGCTTCAAGCCGTCGGCATCGAACGCATCCACCGCGACGCCGGTCGCACCGAGCTTTTCGATCTCGGCAATCTTGGCCGTTGACCGCGTGGTGCCTGTCACCTCATGCCCAGCCGCACGCAACAACCCGATCAGCGGCCGGCCAATGACGCCGGTCGCCCCGGCCAGAAAAACCTTCATCCCCATTCCCACCCGGCTGTTACGCCATCGCGGCGAGCACGCCCGCGGTGTCGTAGAACTCGTAATACTCGATGGCCTTGCCGTTGGCGAAGCGCCAGGACGCGGCCTTCTTGGTCTGCACGACCTTTCCGGTTTTTTTGTAGCGCCACGAGCAGCGCCCCAGCATCACCACGCGATCGCCCTGGGCGATGAAATCCTCGGCGACATATTCGATCATCTGCCAGTCGCGCGCGAGCCCGCCGAAATACTCCTTCAAAGCGTCGCGGCTATTGTAGGCGGTGAGATAGCTCGCCTCGGCCGGCCCCTGGGCCAGCGAACCGAACTTGATGTTGTCGGAGCAGATCTTCATCCACTCGTCGACGCTGCCGCCCTGGCTGTCGTTCCAGCTCTTGTAGGCCTGCTTCAGAAGACTGACGTTGTGCTCTTCATTGGACATGGCTGGCTCCCGCTTCCGGTTGTGTCCATCAGAGCGCAGGGCCGCGGAGCTTGCAATCGGCACGCGTACAGTCGCCGTCACGCGGCTCCCGGTTTCGGCAGCGGCGTGAGCCCAGCCCGCCATTTCAAATCGAGAAACAGGCCGGGCGGCAGCGTCGCCAGCACCGGCGCGGTCGGCAGGCCCGCGGCCGACAAGAGCCGTGCGACCCAGTGGTTGCACACATTGAACACGTGAAAAGCGTCGACGCCGCGGTAGAACAGGCTCGGTCCGTAGAGGCCGGGGCCGAGCGGTTCGAGCGGTGCCTTGTCGGGCCCGCGGCCGAAGCTTGCATCGAGACCATCGAGCATCCGGGCAAAGCCTTTGTCCGAGAGCAGAATCCGGATGATGTCGGCCTTCGGAAACGTCTCGCGCGCCGGACGGCTCAAGCCCACCACATGGACCACCGACGCATTGCCCAGCATGAACAGTGCGCGGAGGGCGAGCCGGACGGTCAGCGACGCGACATCGGGAACGCTGCGGTAGAAGCCTTCGTCACCCCAGCCGATCTCAAGCCATTGGTAGTCGGCAAAGCGCTGCGCCACCGCGATCAGCGCCGCATCGCCGCCGCGCCCAGCGTAGTCCGCCAAAGCGGCGCGCTCGACGACGAGGCCGGAGTGATAGCCGTGGCTGACCACATGGATTTCGATGCTCGGCGCGCCGGCCGCGGGCGGCCACAGCGCAGGATCGGCCGAGCGGGCCGTCAGCACCGTCATCGCGACGAGCAGCGCGACCACCACAACAATGGCCCAGCCGGCAATCCGCCACTTCATGGCCCGGTCACGTCGATGATCGCGTATTCCGGCGGCACGCCGATGCGCAGCGGCACGCCGCTGGTGCCGAGCCCCGCGGTGACGATCAGGTGGCGCTTGCCCTCGACCACGTGACCGTGGCTCCAGCGCAGCGGCGCGCGGCTCGCATTCAACAGTGCACCAACGACCGGCAATTTGATCTGGCCGCCATGGGTGTGGCCGGCGAGTGTGACGAACGGCCCGTCCGGCACCTCGGCAAACCGCGCCGGATCGTGGGTCAAGACGATCGCGGGCTTGTTGCGCGACAGCCCGGCCAAAAATCCCCTCGCCGCGTGCCACTGAACATGGGCGTCGGGCACGCCGACCACGTCGATGCTGTGGTGCTCGTATTCGAACGCCTGCACGCCGTGGTCGAGCACCACGATTCCAGCGGCGCGCAGCGCGCGGGCGACCTGAAGCTCGCCGTAGATGTAGTCATGATTGCCGAGCACGGCGAAACGCCCGCTGCGGCCGGTGAGCCCCGCGAGCGCAGCCGCGATGGTCCGCGGCGGCACGCGGCCGCCGGCCCAGGGCTGCATGTTCATATAGTCGCCGCCATAGAGCACGAGGTCCGGCGAATAGGCCGCGGCCTCCCTGGCGATGGCCGTGAGCCGGCCGACATCGCCGGTGTGCGAGCCGACGTGGAAGTCCGAGAGGAACGCGATGCGCAGCGGCTTTGTGAAGCGCGGCCAGCCCGGCAGCGTCAGATCGAAGCGCCGCACCAGATGGGGCTGAGCGTGGGCCACGCGCCCGAATAGCCCCTTGTGACCCGCTTCGTCGTCATACGGCCGGCGGATAATCGCGCCGATCACCCGCTCCTGGAATGGCCGGCGCTCGCTCATATGCGCTTGCTCAGGTGGCGCTTTGCAGCCGCTCCAGCGCCTCGACGATCTTCTGGCGGCGGCCGACCGCCTCCTCGCGCTTCTCGCGCTCGCCCTCAACCACCTCTTCGTCCGCATTGGCGACGAATTTCGGGTTGTTCAGCTTGTTGTCGACGCGCTGGATGTCGGATTCGGCCTTCTGCATCTCTTTCTGCAAGCGCGCGCGCTCGGCCGTGAAGTCGATCACGCCCTTGAGCGGCAGCGCCGCGACGTCGCCGCGAATGAGAAGCTGCACCGAGCCCTGCGGCGGCGCATCGGCAAAGCTGATGTCGGCGATGCGCGCGAGCCGCTTGGCGAACTCCACCCAGCGCTCGGCACGGGCCTTGGTCTCGGCCGACGCGCCGGCCAGCACCACCGGGATCGGCGTCGAGGCCGGGATGTTCATCTCCACCCGTACCGAGCGGATCGAGGTGACCAGATCGATGAACCAGCCGATCTCGGCTTCGGCCTCCGTGTTGTCGAGGCCTTCGAGCGCAGGCCACGAGGCCAGCACCAGCGCGGTATCGCGATTGGGGCCCGTCTCGGCGGTGACGCGCCAGAGCTCCTCGGTGATGAACGGCATGAACGGATGCAGCAGCTTCAGGATCTCGTCGAGCGCCCAGGCTGCGGTGGCGCGCGTCTCGTCCTTCGCCGGACCGTCGGGGCCGGTCAGCAGCGGCTTCGACAGCTCCACATACCAGTCGCAATAGACGTTCCAGACGAAGCGGTAGGCCGCGCCGGCCGCCTCGTTGAACTTGTAGGCTTCGATCGCTTCGCTGATCTCGCGCGCGGCCTTGGCGGTCTCGTGCGCGATCCAGCGGTTCAGCGTCTCTTTCACGGACTTCGGATCGAAGCCTGCGACGCGGCCGGCGCCGTTGAACTCGACGAAGCGCGCGGCGTTCCAGAGCTTGGTCGCGAAGTTGCGATAGCCCTCGACGCGCTGCGTCGAGAGCTTGATGTCGCGCCCCTGCGCCGCCATCGCGGCCAGCGTGAAGCGCAGCGCGTCGGCGCCGTATTCGTCGATCAAAGCGAGCGGATCGATGACGTTGCCCTTGGACTTCGACATCTTGGCGCCCTTCTCGTCGCGGACGAGCGCGTGGATGTAGACGTCCTTGAACGGCACCTCTTTCTTGAAGTGCAGCCCCATCATCATCATGCGGGCGACCCAGAAGAAGATGATGTCGAAGCCGGTCACCAGCGCCGAGGTCGGATAGAAACGCGCGAGCTCCGGCGTCTCGTCCGGCCAGCCGAGCGTGGAGAACGGCCACAGCGCCGAGGAGAACCAGGTGTCGAGCACGTCCTCGTCGCGGGTCAGGAACGGCGCGCGCCTTTCGGGATCGGCTGCCATGGCCAGCGCGTCGTCCGCCGTGATCGCGCCGGTCTCCTGGTAATAGGCGAGCGCGCGAGCGACGGCCTCGTCCTCGGTCTCGGCGACGAACACCTTGCCGTCCTGGCCGTACCAGGCCGGGATCTGATGGCCCCACCAGAGTTGCCGGGAAATGCACCACGGCTGGATGTTCTCCATCCAGTCGAAATAGGTCTTCTCCCAGTTCTTCGGCACGAATGTCGTGCGGCCGTCGCGCACGGCCGCCATGGCTTCCACCGCCAGCGCCTTGGCATTGACGTACCACTGGTCGGTCAGGAACGGCTCGATCACCACACTGGAGCGGTCGCCGTGCGGCACCGTGTGCGTGTGCGGCTCGATCTTGTCGAGGAAGCCCGCGGCTTCCAGCCGCTCGACGATGGCCTTGCGCGCCTTGAAGCGGTCGAGGCCGTGCAGCTTCATGGTCTCGTCGAGCGCCGGCGTCGACGCCACGCCGTCGAGGAATGCCTCGTTGTCGTTCAGCGCCATCTTGCCTTCGACGTCGAGCACGCTCACCTGCGGCAGGTTGTGCCGCTTGCCGACCTCGAAGTCGTTGAAGTCGTGCGCCGGCGTGATCTTCACCGCGCCGGTGCCCTTCTCGGGATCGGCGTAGTCGTCGCCCACGATCGGGATACGCCGGCCGACCAGCGGCAGCACCGCGGTTTTGCCGATCAGGTGCTTCAGCCGCTCGTTGTCCGGATGCACCGCGACCGCGGTATCGCCCAGCATGGTCTCCGGCCGCGTGGTCGCGACGATGATGGTTTCGTCGGTGCCCTCGACCGGATACTTGATGTGCCAGAGATGGCCCTTCACCTCGACCTGCTGCACCTCGAGATCGGAGATCGCGGTCAGAAGCTTCGGGTCCCAGTTGACCAGCCGCTTGTCCTTGTAGATCAGGCCTTCGTTGTAGAGCGTGACGAACACCTTGAGCACGGCCTTGGACAGGCCCTCGTCCATGGTGAAGCGCTCGCGCGACCAGTCGCAGGACGCGCCGAGCCGCTTGAGCTGGTTGACGATGGTGCCGCCGGACTCCGCCTTCCAGGCCCAGACCCGCTCCAGGAACTTCGCTCGGCCCATGTCGCGGCGGCCCGGCTCCTGGCGCTCCATCAATTGCCGCTCGACCACCATCTGGGTCGCGATGCCGGCATGGTCGGTGCCGGGCTGCCACAGCACGTCCTTGCCGCGCATCCGTTCGAAGCGCGCCAGGATGTCCTGCAGCGTGTTGTTGAGGGCGTGCCCCATATGCAGCGAGCCCGTCACGTTCGGCGGCGGGATCACGATGCTATAGGGCGCGGAGGCGTTCCGCTCAGGCCTGCCGGCGCGGAACGCCTGCGCGCTTTCCCAGGCGGCGTAGATGCGGCCTTCGACCTCGGACGGCTGGTAAGTCTTGTCGATCATCTCGAATTTACTGGCGAATTGGGTTGGCGCCGATAAGGCCGATTGGCATTGAATCTGGTGGCGCGGTAGAAAGCCCGCCACCCCCGATGCTGTCAACGCCGTCCTCCTCACCCGTTCCGCCCAATCCCGCTGTGCCCGGGCCCGCCGCGCCCCGCCCCGGGAATCCCATGGCGGCGATCGCGTGGCTCGCGATGGCGAGCTTTGCCAGCCAGGCCCTGGTCCGCAGCGCCGACACCCTGCTGCCGCAGATCGCCGCCGATTTCTCCGTCACCGTGGGCGTCGCCTCGATCGTGATCACCGCCTATGCGCTGACCCACGGTACCACGCAGTTCATCACCGGGCCGATCGCCGACCGGTTCGGCAAATACCGCACCGTGGCGTTCGCCTGCGGGCTGTCGGCGCTGACGGTCGCGGCCTGCGGACTGGCCCGCTCGCTCGACAGCCTCACCCTCGCCCGCTTCTTCTCCGGCCTGACCGTCGCCTGGATTCTGCCAATCAGCCTCGCTTACATCGGCGACGTGGTGCCCTACGAGCAGCGCCAGCAGGTGCTGGGGCGCTTCCTCGCCGGCCAGGTGCTGGGCCAGCTGTTCGGGCAAGCCGCAGGCGGCGTGATCGGCGACTATTTCGGCTGGCGCGTCACCTTCTTTGCGCTCGCCGCGATGCTGGCGGCCGCAGCCGCGGCGCTGACCTGGCAGCTCGTCTCCAATCCGATCACGCGCCCCGCACGCAGCGCCGAGGCGCCGCGCGGCCTGATCGCGAGCTACCGCATCGTGCTCGGCACACCCTGGGCGCGCATCATGCTGATCGCCGTGGGCCTCGAAGGCACCTTCTTCCAGGGCGTCTTTTCGTACATCGGCGCCGACCTGCATCTGCGCTTCGGCGTGAGCTTCACCGCGGTGGGCGTCATCATCGGCGTCTTCGCGCTGGGCGGGCTGATCTATGCGGCGACCGTGAAGCCTTTGATGATGCGGCTCGGCCAGACCGGCATCGCCAGGATCGGCGGCGTGGTGCTGGGGGCAGCATTCCTCACGCTCGCCGTGCAGCCGGTCTGGTACTTCGCGCCGCTTGCGACGCTGGCGCTCGGCCTCGGCTTCTACATGCTGCACAACACGCTGCAGACCGAGGCGACGCAGATGGTGCCTCAAGCCCGCGGTACCGGCGTCACGCTGTTCGCATCGATGTATTTCTTAGGGCAGACGCTCGGCGTCGCGCTCGGCGCGCCAGTGATGGACCGCTTCGGCGGTCCGCCGATCTTCGTGGTGGCGGCGCTGGTGCTGCCGGCGCTGGCGTTCTGGTTCACGGCGCGGCTGAAGCGCCGCGCCAGCTCCTAGGCGTTGCCGACCTTGATCTAGCCGCGGCCGCGCGAGACGCGCTCGATCTCGGACTTGACGATCCGCTCGACCATGCTCGGCAGATTGTCGTCGAGCCACGACTTGAGCATCGGCCGCAGCATCTCGCGCACCAGATCCTCGAGCGTGCGGGCGTTCTGCACCAGCACGGTGTGCGCCAGCGAGTTGAACGCGGAGTCGACCGCTGCACTGGTCGTGTTCGACAGCAAGCCCTCCTGCGGGGGCGGCGGCGTATAGAGGCGCGGCGGCTCCGGCATGCGCGGCGGTGGTGGTGGCGGCTCCGGCTGCGGGTCCGCAAAAACCACGTCCGACTGGCCGTCGATGGTCTGGAAGCTCGGCGGCTCTACCGCGGTCTCTGTCATTTGCTCAGTTAAATCGAGAATGTCCTGGGGCTCGGGCTCCGGCTCGGGAGCCGGTGGTTCCGGCGCCTGCATCTCCTGCACCGGCTCGGGTGGCGGCGGTGGTGGCGCCGCAGGCCGCGGTGGCGGCGGTTGCATCGGCCGTGGCGGCGGAGCCGCAGGCTTCGGCGCGGCCGCAACCGGCTGAGGCCGCGGCGGCGGCTTGGAGTCGTCGTCGGCAATGATACGGCGGATGGAGGCGAGAATTTCCTCCATCGACGGCTCTTGTGCCTTCGCCGGCTGATTCATTGTTCAAGTCCCCGCAACCCATTCCCCGCGCCCGCCGCATCACGCCGGCACCAAGGCGTGTACCAGGCGAGCAAGCGGCGAATCACTGACCCTACGGCGATATTGGCACGGATCGGCGCAACTGTGACGCCCGATCAGCCAAACGCAATCGATGCTTGTGGACGAATCGGTTCCGCGGGCGTCAAGCCAGTGGCGAGAGCGTGATCACTTGCCGTCGGGGGTGCGCACGCCGGCCCAGGTGTCGCGGACCTGATGGTAGTGCACGACCGGATCGTAGATCGGCACATCGAGCTGCAGCACCGTCGGCGACAGCTGGCCGACGTTGGACAGCACCGTGTACGAGAACACCACGCGGTCGCGCTGCGCCGTCACCAGCGACACGCGCGCGTTCACGAGCTCCTGCTGCGCGTTCAGCACGTCGAGCGTGGTGCGCTGGCCGACGCGGGCTTCCTCGCGGACGCCGTTCAGCGCGATCTCGGCGGCGTTCACCTGGGTCTGCGTGGCCTGCACCTGCGCCTTGGCGGCGTCGAGCTGACCCCAGGACTGCACCAGCGCCTGCTGCTGCGTGTCACGCTGATTGTCGAGGGTGACGCGCTGCTGCTGCAGCAGCTCCTTGGCCTGACGAATGTTCGCGTATTCGGTGCCGCCCTGATAGATCGGAACGTTGAGCTGGGCCTGCCCGATCGCATTGAAGCTTTCGATGTTCGACAGCACCGACGACGAGCCGTACTGCTTGGTGACCGACCCCACCGCGGTGAGCGTCGGGTAGAGCGAGGCCTCGGCGACCTTGACGGCGAACACCGCGGAATCGACGTTGAACATCTGCGTCGTCACGGCCGGATGCTGTGCCCGCGCCAGCACGATGGCCTGCTGCAGGTTTGACGGCGACAACCGGTCGACCGGGCTCGCCGGATCGAGCCGGCCCGGCTCGACGCCGATCACCTGACGATAGCTGGCGCGCGAGGTCGCGTAATTCGATTCCGCGGTGAGCAACTGGGCGCGGGCCTGAGCCAGACGAGATTCGGCTTGTGCGACGTCGGTGCGCGTCACCTCGCCGACATCGTAGCGGTCGCGGGTCTGACGGAGCTGCTCCTGCAGCACCTCGACGTTGCTCCGCTGCAGGCTGAGGATCGCCGCGTCGCGGATCAGATTCATGTAGGCCGTCGCCGCGGCCAGCAGGATGGTCTGCTCGGAGTTGCGCAGCGTCTCGCGCGCGGCCGAGACCTGCTGTTCGGCCTGCCGGGTCTGGTTGGCGGTCTGGTTGCCGTTCAGCAGCGTCTGCGAATAGGTGGCGCCGTAGGTCTGGATGGCGTTGTTGCCGATGGTCCGCGAATAGACCGGCCCCTGCAGACCCGCCGATCGCGAGGTCGAATCGACGAAGGCTTCGCCGGCCGAGGCCGACAGGCTGATGCGCGGCCGATAGCCGGACAGCGCCTTGGGAACGGCTTCGTCGGTGGCACGGACCTGGGCGCGCTGGGCGTTGATCTGCGGGTTGTTGATGTAGGCCTGGGTCAGCGCCCAGCGCAGCGTGTCAGCCGACGCCGGCTCGATCGCCAGCGTCAACGCTACGCCTGCCAACGCCTTCGCAACCCCCGACCCCAAACCCATCCGCCACACAGGCCCCAAAACGCGCACGATCACGTACCTCGCGCTACACGAAAATACGGACGCGACGCTGTCAAACTCGGACTCATGATCACGCTATGCACCCGAACTTATGGAACAGTCTAACCCATTGATATCCCCCGGCCAGTACTCATACACAGGATCATGTCAGGTTTAGACCCGCAGCGCACAAAGACGCCGGGTGTGGCCGCCGGGGCACGGATTAACCATTGAGGCGGCGGGACCCGCCAGGGTCCGGCGCCATAAGGACGCTGGAGACGCCGGATTCGTCTTTAGAAGACGAACTCTTGCGGCTTGGCGAAGCCCGGCAGCAGCGACGCCTGGGCCTCGAACAGCGAGCGCCGGCTGATGTCGGTGTCGCTCTTCTGGAAAATAGTACCGCTTCCAGGGGTCCGACCCATCACGCAAATAAGGCGGCCGCCCGGCTTGAGCTGCTGGGTCAGCGCCGCAGGGACGATTTCGGTCGCCCCTTCCAGCAGAATGACGTCGTAGGGCCCCTCCGCCGCCCAGCCGGCGGTGAGCGGCCCGGTGACGACCTTGACGTTCTTGACGCCCGCCAGCGCCGTCGAGGCCTGCCGCACGAGGCCTGCGTCCTCCTCCAGCGCCACCACCGAGCCGGCCAGTTCCGCGAGCAGCGCGGTGCCGTAGCCGGTGGCGCAGCCGACATCGAGCACATGGGTGGCCGGCGTGATCTCCAAGGCCTGGAGCAGCTTCGCCAGCACCATCGGCTTGAGCAGCCGGCGAACCGGCTGGCCGGCCTCGGTGATCGCCACGTCGAGGTCGAGATAGGCGAGCGACGCCTTGTCCTCGGGGAAAAACCGCTCGCGCGGCAGATCCAGCATGGCGGTCACGATCCGCGGATTGGTGATGTCTGCGGTCCGGACCTGGCCGTCGACCATCATGCGGCGCGCGGCGGCGAAATTGATCATCGGAGGGGCCTCGAAGCTTCCCGACAGCGGGGCTTTCAGGCGGCTTTTTGCTGCAACGCCCGGCAAAAGACAAGGAGTTGGGCGGCCCACCGGACGCGCTTGCTAACCGGTTTCGTGAAAGCTCACGGCCGCGTGTTGTCGGGGCGCGGCGCCTCCTGTATAGCCATCCCCCCGGACGGCCACGTGGCGGAGTGGTTACGCAACGGTCTGCAAAACCGTGTACCCCGGTTCAATTCCGGGCGTGGCCTCCAGGCCTTCCCTGTATCAGGCCTCTCACCTGCATTCGCGGCACGCTTTTGTTCCCTGCGGTCGAGGGCCACAGACATATTATCGGGAGGCGTGCCGGAACGCTTGGCAACGGCGTAACGCATTGTTATAGGCCGTCCGCTATCAACACGCAGCACCGTTCCCCGGTAGCTCAGTGGTAGAGCAACCGGCTGTTAACCGGTTGGTCGCTGGTTCGAATCCGGCCCGGGGAGCCAAGTTTTTTCAACAACTTAGCCAAAAACAAAACAGCCATGCTTGGGGCTGTTATCGCGTTTGGGCTACAGGCCGGGCTACAAGCAGCCCGTTCTTTCATGGCTACAGCCGTCGATACCCCGGTTTTGTGGAATAGAGCTGCCGGAGCGTATCGGGGTTGTAGGAAAGTAGCTTCTTCTTCTTCGATTCGAACTCAAAGACCGACGACACTTCCGTCGAATTTGCTCTCAGGTTTATCGCTCGGCAGTGGCCATCGTGCAGCCCCTGCGAATGCACGACTACATCGCCGGTCTTGGTCGTCATCAACCTGATCCCCTGCTCGTGGAGCAATTCGCGGATTTCATCTGTGGGGTGGTCATATTGATTTGAGTAGTCGGAACTGCAAATCGCCAGCTGCGGCTCGACACGTTGCAGGAATTTTTTGTTTGTGAAGCCGTTGTCGGCCCCGTGATGAGCCAAAACCATCACGTCCACTTCCCGTTTCAGATATTTATCCCGACGCAGACGAGCCGAAATCATCTCGCTTTCTACGTCACCCAGACTCAAGACGTTGAAACTCCCTTTGCGAAAGAGACTCACCGTGGAGTTGTTGTTGCCGCAGCTTTCATCGATCCAGATCGGATTATAGAGCACGTCTTGGAAAGCTGCCGCGTCGGCATGCGTAAGCGAGGATATGTACTCAGGAGTGATATACTTGAGCGAGGCCGGACGATTTGATGTGCGCTTCGCAGTCTCATACTCCTGAATCAAATCAAAGGCTTTCAAGCCGTTTTCCGATTTCGGGCTATATCCAGGACATTCGATTTTTGTGGGCATTAGATCAGTCAGAATTTCCATCAGCTCAGAAGCAGAGCAATGGTCTGCATCCCAACTGGTGATATGCAGCCCGTCAATTGTCTCCTTCCCGCACGCCGTCATCTCTTGACGCACGCTCAAGCCGTTTATCTCATTCAGGCGCGCCTCTATCAGGGTAAAATAGCCGTCCGCAAAATGAGAAAAGGACGACCCAGGAGAGCCAAGTTGATAGGCTCGAAAACGAGTGTGAATGCTTCGCATAAAACCTCCCTCCCCCGGTCCGTGGGGAGGTATATTCGCCCTTGCTAATTTTCAAGTTGGCGCGAATGACGAGGTACCTGCTTGGAGCTGGGGATAAGTTTGTCCGGCGGTGGAATTCGCGCCGCAGCATTTCATGCAGGGCTACTGCTGCGGCTCGCTGTTGATGGCCGACTGGAAAAGGTAACCCGTCTATCTACAGTATCCGGGGGGAGCCTATTTGCAGCGGCTGTCTTTTCTCAGGCAGGCTACCGCTGGCCATCCTCATCCGAATACAAAAATAACGTGTTTCCGGCCCTACGCCAGCTCCTGACCGGCCAAGACCTGCTCAGTCTGCAAGCCCTTGGGATCAGCGGGATAATCCGTTTCAATGCCCGTCTGTTACATTCAAGGGCAAATGTTCTTGCCCAAATGTTGCAAGACAAATGGAAAATAAGGGGAAAGCTAAACGACCTTCCAAACGATCCAATTTGGTGGATAAACACCACCTGCCTTGAAACCGGTAAAAATTGGCGATTTAGCCGAAGCGAAATGGGTGACTGGATTTTTGGTCGCCATTTCAATCCCGACTGCAATATCGCTGACGCTGTAGCAGCGTCCGCCGCCGTTCCCTACGCGATAGGTGCTCTGAAACTTGCAGTGCCCCAACACGGCTGGTACCGGACCGACCCCGCATCCAAACAGCCACTAGAAAAGCGGGCCCCCGTCTCCCCTGTAGTCCGACTCTGGGATGGCGGAGCCTACGAGAACTTAGGGCTAGAGGTTTTGTTTAAGCCGGGTCAGAAATTTGATGGCTTTGACTTTCTAATCTGTGGCGACGCCTCCGCTCCGCTTGGAAAACCATCGGGCACGGCACTGAACATTTTCAAAGGACAGCTCGTTTCCCCTCGTCTATTCGACATTTCGAGCGACCAAATTCGGGCTTTGAGGTCCCGAATGTTTATGACGGCTGTCCAGAATGGGACCAGCCGGGGCGCGCTAATTCGCATGGGGAATTCTGTGCGCGATATAGACATAAAGGCGGGGCGGCAAAGGACCCGCTCGGAATATGAAGAATTTCAGCGAGATAACGACGTTGCCCTAGCATCAACTCACCCAACCCAACTACGTGCTCTCGGCCTACCGACCTTTGAGCACATTGCGCGACATGGGTTTGAAGTGACCGACGCGACCCTCACAACGTACGCTAGCAGCGAATTTTCGCAATCATGTGCATGGCCCCTGGGTTAAATCCGCAGCGGCTCGATTGTCGTGATTTCGATATTGCCGCTCAGCTCTGACAACGCCCACACAAGCGCGTCGACACGGTCGGGCGAGTAGCCTGCCCGGCTGCGGTCAAAGTCACTCGTGAAATTGCACATTTGATCTTCGAGCGTGGCGAAGCCGCCCACGTGATGCACCTCCGCCTTTTCATACAGCGCTGCGACCGGCTCTGCGCGCGTAACCTTGCCTCGGCTGGCATGAACAGCCTTGAACGACACGCGCGAATTGACGTTCCGGATGACTTCCTCAACCATCTGCCCGCCGTTGTTCACCTCGGCGATGATTCGGTCGGCCTTGTGCCGCTCGTAGGCTCCGATTGCCACCCTCGCCCACTCGTGCGGCTGATAGCGGCCGGACAAATCTTCCAAGACAAAAAGCGACTTGTTGGCTGCGCGTCCGGCAACAAGGATACCTGTTTCGTCGCTGCCTTCCTTGTTCGACACGGCCGGGTCGATTGCGACGACGATGCGTTTCAGCTCGGGCGCTTGCTTTACGCGGGAGCGCTCTAACCAGTCGTGCTGCCACAGCGCGCCGGGCGTGTCTGACAGAAGTTCGGCGTTCAATTCCTGCCGACCGAGCCGTGTGCCTTCGTAGCGCGCTCGAATGGCCGCGAGGAACGTCGGCGCAAGGTTCGCTTCGTTTTCGAAAGTGTTGCCGCGCGTCACCACAACGTCTGGCCGCTTCAACAGCTCTTTGACCAGTGCAATCGGACGCGGCGTCGTTGTACAGAGCCAGCGCGGGCGCTTCCCGAGCCGCAGGCCGAATTGCAGCATGTCCCACGTCGCCTGCGGGTCCGTCCACGCTGCGACCTCGTCGCACCACGCAGCGTCGTGCTCCGGGCCGCGTAGGCGGTCGGCTTCCTCACTTGAAAACGTCGTGGCGATAGCACCGTTAGGCCATGTCAAACGGCGCTTGCTCGGCTCGTACACCGGGCGCGACCACGCCGGGGCCGTGTTCAATAGACCTGATACACCCTCGACGATGGTGTCGCGCACGTCGGCGGCGGTCGGCGCTACCAACGCGATACGCCTCGCCTGCCGCGTCTCAACTAGTTCGTGGACCCAATTCGCGCCGGTCCACGTCTTGCCCCACCCTCGCCCCGCCAACGCCAGCCAGCCGAGCCAGTCGCCTGCCGGTGGTAATTGGGATGGCCGCGCCTTTGCCCGCCAGCCACCATCGGCCAGGGCGGCGGCAAGCGAACCTGCGAGGCTAAGTGGCATGGCTCGCCATCGCTTCGATGGTGATGGGCGGCGCGGGCAATTTGGCCTGCTCGGCGTCGAGCCGCTGTAGGGTCTCGATCACTGCCGCCCGCGCGTCCGGGTAAGGGGCCAGTGCGCGCAGCATCGCTGCTTGCATGTTGAGGAATTCAGGCGAGGCGATCAGTGCAACGTTTATGTTTGTGGTGCCGTGCGCGAGTTCGGCGATTTGGCCAGTGATCTTGCCGATCTTTTCTAGGCACCCGAGCAGCGCCGTTGCGACCGTCGCCACTGCCCGGCCGTCGCCCATCTCGTTGCAGGTGGTCATTGACGACAGCAGCGTCGTGCGAATGATGCGCAAATAATCCAGGACGGAGTCGCTTTCCTCCGCCGCCCGCTGCGCCAGCGCGTCGAGCTGTGCCGGTCCGGCGAGATATCCGGCCTTGGCTTCGGCAGTGACATGACCATGCCAGTGCCGCTGGATCGCGTCGCGGCTGACTTTGAATTTCTTCGCCAGGCTATCGAGCGAAGCGCCCGCCGCCCTGCCCAGCTCAATCCTGGTCCGATCAGGGTGGCGGCATATCGTGCATTTGAGCCCACGTGCCATGGAAACTACCCGCAAAAAAGTGTCGCGCTGTAGCCTGTCAGTAGCGCCCGATCAGCTTAAGAAATGACGAATGCAAATAAGCGTGTATTTACGCGCACATTCAGTTAGAGACCAACCTGTAACTTACAAGTTGACAGACGATTTCCGTACGCGACGCGGGCGGAATAGCGTGGCGGGTGGAGGCAACCGACGACAAAAGATCGATCAGCGAATTGAGCACTCCGCGCCCACACTTCCGTCGACCATGTAAACTCGTATTTTCCAGTTTGAGCTTTTCAATGGCTGCTTGAAGAAACTTCGGCACAATGTGCCGGACAGCGAGGCCGCCCTTAATTCCGAGCGGGTACCGATGTAGAGGTCCAAGCTAGAATTCCAACCGCTAATTTCGTATTTGTTCGCATCGCCAACAGCGACAGCCAATGCACCCGCTTTTACGAGCGCGTCATAGTCAGCGCTAAATTCTGCATCCTTTCTCTGCTTTTCGGCACGCTCTTGTGGCGTCAGCTCTTTTTCAGTCAAGGCGCCGATTCCAATCAGCCCGCCCAAAACCACTATGATGCCCAAACACCCAAAACCCGCTCGTTTCCCCTTCTGGGGCGACGGGCTGCCAGCAGGATTACCCACTCCGCAATGAGGACATGTAGCCGCGCTTGTGCTGACTTGAGCACCACATTCGCGACAAGCCTTCAGTGCCATTGTTTGTTCGCTACGCCCCGTTATCCCCAGCAAACGGTACTGAGCCACGGCAGCATGCGCAACGCCGAAATTATCAGTTGAATGTCCGCACACTCCCCTGGTCAATTCCCAAGCCGTCACGCGTCACATAATAGGGATTCCACTGTGACGTGACGCCTTACGCCGGGGCGAGAACGCCCCCGGCGTCATATGGCCTCGTCACAAAAATCGTCACGCGGTGACGCTAGATTTTCCAATGGTTTGCGCGCTTTCGTCACGGATCGTCACAGCTTGCCGTCACAAGCTCCTAACGGCGGCATTTGCGCGCTTTGGACGCATCGCCCGTCACAGCGTTGTGACGGCACTTGGCGGCGAGCGCCAGTTGAACGGGAATCTGTGTCTTATTTCTTCGTAGTTTTCGCAGGCGGCGGTTTATGCGCTCCAACTTCGGCGCTCACAACCTGACACCCTGCGCGTGACGCTTGGGAATGCACAAAGCCCATTCCGAATTCTTTTATAGACTTCGAAGATCGTGCCGGAACCACCTCATAAATTGTTCGGCTGCTGCTATCGACGGTCGTCCCACTGGCGGCGTCGAGAACACATCGCACCACGACATCTTTAAGGTCAAAATCGCTCTTGTTCTCAAACGTAAAGTTTGCCTGCATCACCGTGCCAAAGCCGCTCTTGTTCCAACTGAAATTCTTGATGGTCAAAAGCTCCGGAGCGCGCCGCCGTGCCATTTGTTCCTCTGTGAGCTGAGGCACGACCGTGTGCCCGGCCGTACCTGTGGTCGAGCTGGTGTCCCGGCTACTCATGAAGAAGCCGACCATCAACAGAAGAAAGACGAATAAAATCGCTTTGCCCATGGCTCCGCCCCGGCCAATTGGATCAAGTAAATCACAACCGTCGCGAGCAAGCCAGCATACCCGCCGCGCAATACAAGGCTGCGCGAACGCGACTGACTAGCGCTCCACCCCTTCCGGTTGTAGACTACTCTAGATCGATCCTGGGGAGGGGCGAATGTCTAAAATCACAACGTTGATCGTCGGCGTAATTTGCTTCGCACTCGCGGCGGCTGATGCCAATGCGCGCGGTCGTGGCGGCGGAGGTCGGGTGCACTACGGCGGCGGTCACCACACGTCCAGCCATGGCGGTCACTACACCGGCGGCTCGGGCTCGTCGCATAAAGGCGGCACATACTCAAACTGGTCGAGCGGCAATCGGTACGGGACGCATAAGTAGGCGCAAGCACCGGAGCAGAACAGCGATGAGCGGCGAATCTGACAAATTGAAGGTTCAAAGAGTGGCCTGCCGCAAGACGGGCGCCATCAAGCCGGGCGAAGTGATGGTGCTTAAGGTGCCGGTACCATCAACCGGCATTCTGATTGGCGGAGGCGGTTACCAAGCACACGGAGGACCGCTCCCCCAAGCGCAAAATTATGTGATGCAGGCGAGCCGCCCTGTTTGGCTTGATGACGGCAAAACGCCGGATCACTGGTTAGTGTCGTGGACCAACGTGTCCACCGATTTCAATCCAGGCCACGTCGAATTTGTCGCGTATGCGATTTTTCTCGAAGGGCCCATGGTTGAACTCGGCGAGATGAATCCAAACTGGACCTGTTTGGACTAGGCTGCAGCGCTGCGTGGTTAGCACCTCCCACGGTGGACGGACGGGCTAACCGATTCGATCCAACGCATTCAACTCCTGCTGCCCCTTCGCCGACAGCACCCACGTTCCGCGATGCTCTGCAACGAGCTTCGCGGCCGACAACTCGTTGATTGCGCGCTTCACCTTCATCTTGTGCGGTTTGTTGCTGCTCCCGTACGACCAGCCGAGCGCCGTCGCCAGCTCAGCAAGCGATGCACCCGGCTGCTTCTCAATCGCACGCATCACTAGGTTCTCGTCGTCCCGACCGGCCGCCGCCATCGCCTGCCGCGCCGTCTCGTCGATAGGAGCCGCGAGCACGGTGGGAATGCTCCGCCCTCGCCTGTCCTTCAATCGCACGGCTGTGACGGTATCGAGCCGGAACAGGATTGGCGCGAAGTCCATGCCACGGAACTTGCCGCACCAGTGCAGCTCTACGGCGCTGTCGCTCTTGCGCGCGCACAGATTGCCGTCGACTTCGGCTAAGAACGCACCGCCGCCGCGCGGGATAAGATCGTCAACGGTCGCGCGCTTGGTGGGGTGACAGAGGACCAGAACCGTCGGCCCGCCTTTGAGCTGTGTCAGGCTCCGCATGCGTTTGGCATGCTCGATAGCGTGGACGTTCGAATTCTCGTCGTCGCCCTCGAAAGTCGCTGCACTGGTGTCGACCACCACCAAGGCTAGGTCGTCCATGTTCGCCGCCTCGTACGAGACTTGCTGCGCTATCTCGCTAAGACGCGTGGCACCCGAGACAAACCGCACGTTCGTCTTGCCGATTTCGAAGCCGCAGTGCTGCGCCATGGCAATCCACCGGGCTTGTACATCCACGGCGTTTTCAGACGCGAAGTAGAGCACCGCCCCTTGTTGCACCTCGCGGTCGCCGATCTTTCGGCCGAGGCCGACGTGTGCGGCCAGGCGCAACGCAATCGCAGTCTTGCCGACGCCGGTGGGCGCGGTCAGCGAATAACAGAACCGGCGTTGCATGATGCCGTCCAGGACGTATTCCGGGGGCACGAACCCGGCAGTGAACTCGTCGTCTGTCAAAATCTGCTTGGGAGCGCTGGTCGAGAACGGAACGACGGTCATTTGCGACTCCGGGGTGTCAACGGATAGCGCATCAAGTTCGGCTCGATCAGCCGCTAGGCCCTCGGGACTGTGAATGAAGTCGACCCAAGCGTGCAGATGCTTGATTTCAGCGATGCGTTTCGCCTCGGCAGCTCGGATGCGTCGCCGCGTGCGAGTTTCTAGGTAGCTGTGAACCGCTACCAGCCGCTCCAATTGATACGCAGCCTCACGCCGCGCCGTTTCCTCGGCGTCCGGCTCTCGGAAGGTCGCAACATCGTCGGCAGTGGCAGCACGCCACGTACGGGTGTCGTTGTCGAAAACAGCAGTCAGCATTCTTAGGCTCTCCGTTGCCGTGAGCCCGAGCCGGAACGTTAACGAATTTTTCGCTGCGGTGTGCTCTAGATCAATCGCCAAACCGATCTAAGTCACCACAGCGGCCTGCGCTCCGGCGCGGGCCGTTTGCTTTAGTCAGGTGGTCCGAGCTTCGCCGCGAGCTGCAAAAATACTTCGCCGTGGATGGTGATGTTCCGCTTAACGTGTGGCTTCTGCTGAGCGACTCCGGGTTTTGCGAAGCCATGCACCGCATTTCGAAAATCGAGGCTCCCGCGCTTCGGCTTGTTGAGTGAAAGAAATACGCTCGCGCCACGCGTTTCGAATGTGACCGCTAACGTGAATCTCTCACCGGCGGCCCACGTATCGAGACGCCCGGTCTGAATGTCCATCAGCAAGCTTTCAAGCGCCGCACCGGCGTTGGCCGCTTCGAAGAATGTAAGCCCGCGCGTGAAGCCAATTGGCAGCTCCGTTAGAGGCTCGTCAGGCTTCAACCTGCGCACACGCCGAACGCCGGTGGCGAGAGCTTCCCCGCGCCGACGGTCGAGCACGTTGGCGAGAATGGAATTGACCGCATCGGCACTGGTCATGACGGCGCCAGAACGCGGGCCGTGGCCATGCTTGCTTAGAAGTTCGGCGGCGCGCAGCTCTTTCGCGCGATCAAGCACAGTGCCGGTGGGAATTTCGAATGTGCGACCGATGAAAGCGGCCAAATCACCCGAAAGCATGGGCTGGAAAATGTCCATGCTGACCATAACACGTCACGTCAGCCGAAGTCAACCAAAAGGGCTTTCCCCCTTTGGTATTGCAGACTGTCTGCGTGAATGCAGATTATCATTTTTGTCAATATTTTCAGTTAGTTATGGACGTTTTTTGTCTGTCATGCCACCGTCGTGTCGTTCTCAAAACCCATGGAGGGGCCAGCATGAATCCGACAGTGGAAGCGACTACGCGTTCGTTGATGGCTTTGGTGACCGATATCGTCGACCTGATGGAGTCGGCCTCGCGCGTTATGACCCAGGTCGAAGCTCTTGCAAAGGAACACGGCGTGCAGATGCCGCCGCCAAGCCCCTCCATGGACTAGGTGGGCGGCAAGGCGGGCGGGACCGTAGCATCACGCTACGGTCCCGCTTTCTTTGAGCGTCGCGGCATAGTCTTTGCGCGAAGGTCGGCCAGCGCCATGTTAAGAGCTGCCCGGGCCAAGTCTGATTCCGTGAGACCGAGGGAATTGGGAACGACACTGCGCACGGCTGGCTTTGCCAGCGGCACCGCACACGCTTGGATCATTTTCGCGATTTCGACCAACGAGGTCAGGTAGGCTTTTCCTGGACGGTATACCGTTAGCCTTCCCTGCCGAGCGCGGTACTTCAACGTCCGCGCCGTCACGCTTCCGCCCGGAAACGCGATGCGCGCCGCCTCACCGAGCGGCAACAACGTATCATCGGTCCAATCGATCTTCTCGGGCGACATTTCGCAGCGTCGCGCGAGTCAGCGCCTAGCGGCAACAGGGAATCCACAATGCGGACTGTCTACAAACAGATGCCACGCTGCTTGGGGCGTGGCATCGCGGTTTCGCATTGGTCAGACAAGCGCAGTGCGGTGACTTACAAAGATGCGGTGGCGGTCAAAATGGGCTGGGGCTGTCCCCAACCTTCTAGTGCCACTTCCCGCAAAATTTTGATGCTTCCATCTTGGTATTGTGCACTTTTCCAACTCAGGATCGTAGTCATCGTAGTGAAGAAGACGGCTATACCGTCAGTCGCAAACAGCGTGAACAACTCTCTGTTTACGTCCCCCGGAAGCAAGCTCTGATATATGCTTGCATGGCTTGTGCGGAACGGCGCTGGCCACCAAAAAAATGAGGCCAAGTCTGCACCGACAATTGCAAAGCTCACAATGGTGGGCAAATAGTTCAACATTCTTGCCAGAGGTCGAATAGCTGGTGTGGTACGAACTTTGCCACCTCGAATGCTGGAGATCGGAGAATCATCATTGGTCAGCGTTGCGAAAACCTGAGTCCCGCAGATGCCATGAAAAACATATCCTTTGACTTGGCTCGGTGCATCAACGGTGTCTCGAAGAAGTCCGCCAATGAGATGGTTTTCGCGGCGAGCACCGTAAAATTTCCATAGGGAGATGACGAACAGAGCGAACGTCCCCAATGTAGCGCTATCGTTCACAGAGAATCTAACGCCGAGAAGTGGGAAGTTCACAAACAAGCTCTGTACCCAGCCCTTTAACAGTTCAATCTGAAGTTCTCTGGTTGCATTGGTCTGGGCCGTCCCTGAGAGAGGGGCTAGATCATGCTCCCACATGCCCTGTGCGAACTGATATAGCCCCGGGGGCGCGGAATTCCACGTTGCTCCAAAAATCGCTATGGCGATAACGATTGAGACTGCGAAGATGAACCGATTTCGTTGCGCCGCATCGCCGATGTTAGACACACGCGCCGCATAAAATTCTAGTTCCATAATAATCCCCTCCCACGAACGCCCCGCGAGAATAGGAGCACGACGGCAACCAGAAGTCGATTCCCGGGACTCGGCAAAATTCGCCCTGATTTGCCAAGAAGATGCCCGGCCGCTTTCACGACCGGGCACGCGCCGCAGGTTGGCGGGAAGTAACAACCCGCTTCGCGAACTACGCGGCTTTGAACTCGGCGGTGTTGGCCGCAAGCAACTGGTCAATCAATGACGACCGCTGTGCGGCTGGCAGCGATAGCGCGTCGATGACCACCGCATCTTTGCGATATACCGACTGCTCGTCGGCGATTTCCTGCTCGGTCGGCGGCGCGACCAGCGTGAGGTATTTGCCGAACGCATCCGGAGCGTTGCCGAGCGCAGCCGCTTGGGCAAGCGTGTCGCTCGCCGCTTGAACAGCAGCACCGGCGACGGCCAGCGCCTCGGACTGCTCGTTGAGCAGCGCGAGCGCAGGACCGGCGTGCCGGTCCAAGACGATATCGAGCAACTGCTGCCTTGTTGTCGTGTCGACCCCGATCAACCAACCGGGGGCTTCAAAGAGCGCCTCAAGCACGATGGTGTCCGTATTGGGGTCGCCCGCAATGGCCGCGATTTTCGACCGGTCCATCCCGCGCAGTGCGGTGCGGATTTCTCCACGCAGGGTGGCGGCGGCAACGTCCCCCTTGTTTGAGACGGTGGGTGTCAGGGCGGCACGCTGCTGCTCGGTCTTTCCGCGAGCGAGGCGCAGCGCTCGTGATGCCTTGGCTACGTGCTTGGCCTCAGCGTCGGCAGCCACACGCATAGCTTTTGCCCGTCCCACGTCCGACAGCTCACGATTGCCCTGCAACTCCGCCCGCTTTGCTTCCAGCCGGTCGCGGACGTCAAGCACGCCGTTCATGTGCGCTTGCAGCGGTGCAACCACGCCAAGTTTGGCGTACTCCGGTTTCCAGCGGCTAGCCAGTTCTTTTCTGATGCTCATTTACTCAGTCCCTCGGTTGTGGCGGCGAACCGCCGGATTACTCGCGAAATAGGCTCGCAAACGTCACGCGCACCTCGGACATCAAATCGTCCCATGTCGCGGCTCCGTTCGTACCGGTGCCCAACATTGGCGTTTTCTCGTCGGCCTGGAAAAACGCGACCCGTCGAGTGCTCCCATCGCTCTCAATGCGGACTCGGCCCTTCAAGAATTGCGGGATCAGAGCCCGCCCCGTTGCGTTGGCCCCGGCTCTCGCCACGGCAGCGTCGAGCGCTGCATCGGTCAGCGCCGCGCATTCGGCAGCAATGGCTGCATCACGTTCGGCGGTCAGCGAAGCAATGCGGGCGTCCCATTGCTTGGTGAGCGTGTCGAGGCCGTCCACGTTGAGCCGATAGCGGCCTTCGGACGCGACGTAGTGCTCTCGCAGGGGCTCAGGCACAGAGCTGAAGTTGTCGACGATCAGCGGCAGCGACACGAAAATCCTCCTACTGCGTTCCACCGATATGCCGGTCGTACAAAAGAAGCATGGCCCCGACGGCACGATTGGCTTCGTCGAGCGACACTCCGGTTAATAAGGTGTACCCGTGCTTGAGCATTTCCGAACCGACCGCCACCTGATGAAATTTTTTCTCACGTGCCACGGCGGCACACTGATTCACAAATTCTGATGCGATCAGCATCGCTTCGATTTCGGCGTCCGTCATACCTAACTCCGCAAATAGCTCGGCGAACGGCCTTTCTCTTTGGCCACGGCTTCGACGGATTGGTTGACGGATCGGCGGTCGCCTTGGTCGATGTACGCCTTAAGCCGGGCTTCCATTCCCGGTTCGACGCCGACGAAACTGTAGTTGTTGGTGATGTTCGTCGTATTGCCGCTGCTGCCGGAACCGACCGGCGCAAGCGCACGCATTTGTTCGGGCGTGAAAACGCCTTCGCCCTTTTTGGCGATAATCGGAACTTCGTCGCTGACCAGGCCGCCGCCGTGGAATCGCGGTGCATCGTCGAAATAGGCGGGGTGAATGTTGCGGGTAAAAGTCGCGTCTTTCCCGACCATGCCGCCGCTGTGCAGCCCTGTGGACGCGAACAGCGAGCTTGCCGCCGCGCCGACGCCTTCGCCCGCGTCACCAGCTCCGCCGCCGCCTCCGAACAGGCTGAAAAGCCCGCCACCCAAGCCGCCGCCGCCCTTGCCACCGAAGGCAGCGGACCAGAGCCCTTGCGAAGCCATGTCAGCAAGTTTCGATGCGATGCTGTTGAGCGCGCTTTGCCCGGCCTTTTTAAGCGCGTCCATCGCGGTCGCGCCTTGAGCCGACGTGAACGTTTGGAACGCGCCGCGTACCGTCTCGTAACCGGTGCGCAAGAGGTCTGCGCGCTGCGCAGCCTCGCCGAGCGCTCCGGCCTCGCGCTGTAGCGCTGCAACCTGCTCGTCGGTTACTAAGCGCCCGTTGCGCTTCGCGTCGTTCAACGCGTTGAGCAGAGCGGTATATTCGGCGGCTTTACCGGCCGACATGCCGATTGCGCCCGCCTCGACGTTGTAGGCATCAGCCTGCGAACGAATGGCGGTGATGCCTAACTGTTGGTCATAGGCAAGCTGTTTCAGAACCTCGGCGCGCTGCTTATCAACGTAAATGCCGTTCGCCGCAGCCGCTTCAAGCTGCTTTTGTACCTGCAAGCGCGCTTCCTCGGCGGTCATCGTCTGACCGAGCAAGCCGAGATAGGTTTGCATCCGCGCGATATCGTTCTTTACGACTTCCGGGTCTAGCGGACTTTTCGGAGCAGAACCGCCGGGAGCACCAGTCCCCTTGTAAAACGCCCCGAAATCGCCCGTCGTCGGGGTGCCTGCGCCACTGCGCAACGCGATTGCGCCCGCCTCGGATGGTGTAAGCTTTCCGCGTGCAATCGCAAACTGCGTCAATTTCTCACGAGCGGAAGTAAACAGCCCGTCGATGCCTTCCGCCGCGACAACAATGCCATTGCGCGCGTTGCGCCCGAAATTTGTCCACGCCTTGTTCCACGCTTCGTCGAATTCACGAGCGCGTTTAATCATTGCGTCGTTCATTTCGCCGCCGAACGCTGCGGCTTCCTCTTTCGCGCGCTTGATGCCGTTCGCGCCCTGTTCCATGAACCGGACGAATTCCATCGTCGTCGGCAAACCGGACTGACGCAGAATGGAAATCTGCAACTGCGTGTCGCCCTTGGCTCGCGCAACGAGGTCGGCCACGCGGCCGAACAACGTGCTGAAATCACCAACAGCCGAAAGACCGTTGCCGCGCAGCACCTCGACGAGCCCGCCCATATTGGCGCGAGCTTGGTAAATCTGCTCGGAAAAGCTCGCGACACCCTTGCCGAATTCGGCGTTGTCGATTCCCTTGAATGACGCAGCGGCTTGCAGCTTCGCCATTTCGGTTGACGTTTCACCGGCGATGCGGCGCGTATCGTCGAGTTGGGTGCCAAAATTCTTCCACGAGATTGACGCCGCAACCGCAGCCGTGGCGGCGAGCGCGATGCCACCAGCAAGCAGACGCGCGGGGGTGACAAGGGCGGCGAGCTGCGAGCCAAAACCTCCCATCGTGCCTTTGGTGCTCGAAAAGATATCGAAGATTTGCGCGCCTTGCTGCGCGAGCACCATGAACGGGCTTTGACCGGACACCAGCGAAACGCCAACGTCTTGCGCCTGCCGACCGAGATTTATCAACTCGTGGCGCGCAAGGCCGGTCTGCGTCGTTGAGGCGTTGATTTGCTTGACTTGAGAGGCAAGCGCTTTTTCCAGGCCGCGCGACGCATCTTCGACCGACTTCGCCGCGCTCGCGGCAGGCTTCGCAGCCGAAGCGAAATTGGCGAGTGCACCGGCCGCGTTTTTGACCTGCGTGGAATCTATCGCGAGCCCCAAAGTGGCAATATCAGGCATTTATGCCGCCGCTGCTGCTGCGAGAATGCTCGGCACGAGCACTTGATGGACGTACGACATTTTCCCCGCCGCGCTTTTCGTGGAGTGCGAAATGTTATCGGCCATGCCCGCCGCCGTTTTGATATCGACGCCCATGCCAGCTTTGAGCGCCAGCGTGAGGGTTGCTTTGACGACGATGGGATACGGCAGCGAATTTTCGAGAAGCGCCGCAGCGCGCGCCAACAGCGCCTTGCCGGTCGGTCTCACCAAACTGTAATCGCCGCTGCCCTTCGGTGCGACGAGGCTGTCGAAAAGACTCGGCGCGAACGTTGGTCCGATTTCGCGTGGATAGTCGGTTCGTTTGACGCCAATCAAGGGGACTAGCTGTAGGTAAGCGTCGAGTGTCGCGCCTTGGATAACTCCGGCGCTGTCGTTCACGAACGTCAGCGTCGGAATGTCGGCTTCCGCGAGCTTGAACGTTAACGCAGCGCCATCGATTGTCGCGTTGATGGGGGCCATATCGCTCATGCGGCCACCTGCTGACCGCGAGCGCGGATACGAGCGGCAATCCACTCGTTGATTTCGGATTCGACCCAAGCGTGCCGCGCGGCGCTGACCTGGACGCGTTTAGGGAAGCGACCTTCCCGCTCCAAGCGCCACAACTGGCATTTGGAGAGCGTAATGCCCTTGGCCGCGAGGGCGTCGTACGGAATCAGATTCATCGGCGAGTCCTTTTGGAAAGACCGCCGGGCAAAAAAATAGCCCGGCTGAGCAGAGGTGCTGCGCCGGGACTGCAACTAGGACTTCAAAGACTTCGCCGTAACGCTTCAAACATGCGGGCGATCATTTAAAAAATAACTAACAACGCAAACCCATGCCTACGCACGCAACGCCACGACGTTCGATGGCGCTGGCTCAACGATGGTGCGGAGCCGCGCTGCCCACAACTCAAGCGCTTCGCGCTTCTCGTCGAGATAGTGGTACTGGTCGTACGTGTCTTTCAGACCCGGGCGCGCGTGCGCCAACACAGCCTCGCGGGCTTCCTCCGAGATTTTCAGCCGTGAGAGCTGGCTGCGAACCGTTCGCCTGATGTCGTGGTTGGTCCAAGGCTCCAACTCGGTAGGCAAAATATCGCCCCGGTCCTCTGCAATCGAACGCAGGGCCGAGAGCATTTCAACATCCACTTTTTGCTTGATCTTGTTCGATATCCAAACCGGCTTCTGACCATACGTTGTCGAGAACAGGTAATTTCCACGTTCAAATCGCGGAAGGCTCTCAATCAGCTCAAGCATTTCCGACGTGAGCGGCACCACATGCGGACGCGCACGCGACTCCTTGGCTTTCATTCTCGTAGCCGGAATTGTCCATGTCAGCTCGGCAACAGATAATTTTGACCAGTCGATTTTGGCCCCATTACTTTGTCGCAACGCGCGCACGACTGCCAGATGAAACTCCGGCCACGCGGCATCAACAACCTCGTTCAAGCGCAATCCAGTCAGCAGCAGCAACCGATAGATTTCGCGATATGGCGACTTCAAGCGCCCCACTGCGCACCAAAACGCTGCAACCTCGCCGCCTTCATCGGACAGCACGCGGCGGCGCGAAATCTTCTCGCCGCATAAGGCCGCTGGCTTGAGCTGCGTGGCTGGCGAGGATTTGAGCCCGTAAGCACGCTGGTCAATGGCCCACTGAAACAAGCGCTTAACAGTCCCTAGCATATTGCGGGCCTGTGCCGGAGCGGTCCGAGCCTTCATTTTGACCAACGACGCCAATTGGTCGTCGCTTATGTCGGTAACGGGCAGTGGACCCAAATGCGGAGTCAAGTCACGCCTGATATCCCGAGCAACCTCAGCGCCCTTCCGTTCCTTGGCCAGCTTATCCGCTATGAAATCCTCAGCCACTGCCGCGAAGGTGTTCTTACGCCGCCGCTGCTCGGCCGCCCGCTGCTTTTCTTCCTCATGTTTGGGGTCAATGCCGCGCTCGATCAGTTCTACCCACCCCCTCGCCTTCTCCCGGGCTTTGGCGAGCGTCAGTGCACCGTACCGTCCTAATGAGCGCCGCGAGGGCGCAGGGCTGCCGGGATAGCGGGTGTAGAGAACAAACGACTTCCGCCCATTTGCCCCGACCCGGACAAACAAGTTCGGCACCTCTGAGTCTGGGAGGTACTGCAACTTACCGGCGGGGTCCGCTTTCAGCGAAGCAAGTTTGGTGTCGGTGAGCTGCCAACGCCGTGTCATATCGCCTCCAAAGCTACGGCAGAGCTACAAAGACAGTGCAATGGGGTGTAGCTCAATGCAAAGCTACGATACGACAAACTCTCTTAAAACGCAATAAATTCGGCCATTTTCGAGGAGCGTGCAACCGGTTGAAACGCTATGCAACGGCGGGCCGAACTTCTGTTAACCGGTTGGTCGCTGGTTCGAATCCGGCCCGGGGAGCCACATCATTTCAGGCTGTTGGGCGTGAGCGCTCGCACCAGGTCCGCGTAAACAAGCCGCACTGGGCAACATTTAGGGCAACGAGTCACAAATTTCGGACTGACCCTCGACGCGCCAGGCCCCGGCTGTCGGGGGCAACCGTCACGACGCTTCGCGCAGTCCCAGAGCGCGGCGCATCAACGTGTCGACGTTTCCCTCCGACCACTGCCGCTCGGTGAAGTCGAGGCCCGCGTTGCGGCACGACTGATGAAAGCTTTCGTCCTCGTGCAGCCGGACGATGGCGTCGGCGATGCGGTCGGCGCCGTCGGCGACGCACGCCCCCAAAGGATCGGGCCAATCGAGGCCCTCTGCGGCAACGGGCGTGCAGACGCAGGGCACGCCGGCCGCGAGGCTGTCGACCACCTTGCCCTTGACGCCGGCGCCGTAGCCCAGCGGCGCGACCGTCAGCCGGACCCGGTCGAAAATGTCCATCAGGTCCTTGACCTGGCCCACCGCGGCGACGCCGGAGCCGCACAGCGCCGCGATCTCCGGCGGCAGCTCGCTGCCGACCAGCGCGCAGGTGATGTACGGGTGGCGCTTGCGCACCAGCGGCATGATCTCGCCGATCAGCCAGCGGGCCGCATCGCGGTTCGGCTGGTGGGCAAAGCCGCCGATGAAGGCCACGCCGTGCCGTTTGGCGAATGCGATCGGCGTCGGCCTCGTTCGCACATCCCACGGGATGGTGTGCACTCTTTTGGCCGACACGGTCTTGCGCAGGATCTCTGCCTCAAAGGATGAATGGGTGATCACCGCATCGGCCGACGCCGCAGCGACCGTCTCTGCGAGCCGAACGCGTTCGGCATGGCCGCGCAGCTCGGTCCGGTCCTCGGCCTCGATCTGGCGGGCGAGCCGCAGATGATGCAGATCGGCGACGCTGAACAGGCAGCGCGCGCGCGGAAAATGCTGGCGCACCAGCTCCAGATATTTCGCGGCGTTGCCGACGCGATGCAGATAGACCACGTCGAACTCGCCGGCCTGGCGGCGCAGCACCTCCTCGACGGAGCCGTAATACGGGCCGCAGCAGGACGACATGCCGGCGCCGTGCAGCCGGGCCAGCTCGCGCTCCGCGGGCTCGAAGTCGGCGGTCGGCACGAACGTCACGTCATAGCCAAGCCGCTGCAGCGACGATGCGTGGCTCAGAATCGCGCGCGAGCCGGCATCGCGGTCGGCGTCCGGGATCCGGTCGTCGAGGACCAGGGCGCGCAGGATTGCGCCGGGCGCGGTTTCGCTGCCGGCCGGCGCGACGCCGTCACTCAAGCGCCGCTTCCAGCGCTCCCGGAGGTGCCGGTACCGGCTGCGTTCGAGGCGATGGCCGGACGTGTCGGCATACTGCTGCACCAGCCGGTCGAGCTGGCGCGTCATGAAGTCGATCTTGCGAGGCAGGTCGCGCGGACCGCCGCATTGCGCCAGCGTGTCGGCAATGGCCTGTTCGGCCGCGCCGTTGAAGTCCTGCCTGGGCTCGATCGTGAAGGGCGAACCCAGCGCATCGCTGCCGTCCACCTCGTTGAGCAGGCGGATCACGTGCGGCTCGGACGGCGCGAGCGGGACAGGGAAGTTGAAGTCGAACGAATGCCAGCCGTTGCCGACGCCGGCCGTCTCCAGATCGGCGCGGTAACGGTTGGCGATCACCCGATCGACGAATTCGCCGTTGTGAAGCACCAGCAGGCTGACAGCGACATTGGCATGGCTCTCGTCCTGCACCCAGCCGGCGATCCGGTACACGTTCAAGACGTCGATGTTCCCGCGCAGCACGCGAAGCAGAGCATGTCCGGCCTGCACCGGCGGCACCCCGGCATTCGGCTTGAGCAGCCACACCGGTGGCCGCGTGGCACTCCCTGATGGGCCGGAAGCGGACATCAGAACACGATGAGTTTGGGCTGGAGTGGTTGCCGCAACGGTGGTGCGCTCCCTCCCCGCGAGGGGAGGGCTATCGCATGTGTCCGGCTGGTGCGGCTCTTGTCCCCTCTCCCGCTCTGCGGGAGAGGGTGGCGAGCGAATGCGAGCCGGGAGAGGGCTCTTGTGGCAGCACCCCTCTCCCCCCTCGCATTCGCTCGGGACCCTCTCCCCGCTGCGCGGGGCGAGGGGACCAAGTCGCAACGGCGACGCATATGGGATAGCCCTGTTGTTCCGGCGACATGGAATCGGCAGCGTCGGGTTCGCTCTCGCTTCACCCTCCCCCTCCAGAGGAGGGTGGGCACCGAGTCTGTCGCGCGAGCTGATCCAGTCTCATCGACATCTAGGGGTACGACGCCCGCCGGGGCGCTTCGATGCGCGGACGGTGCGTGGCCAGCGCATCGCGGCGAGCGGCCGGCTTGCCGCGCGAAGCCGTCGGGCCTCGCGCATCCGCCCACACCTGCAGCAACGCGCCGTCGAGTGAGCGGCGGACCTCGATCACGGCCGGCGCGAGCACCATGCCCGCGGGCGGCGTGAATTCGAAGCCGTGCCGGCCGTGACCTACGCCGGCCTGTTCGAGGTCGGAGCGATAGCCGTTGGCCAGCACCCGGCCGACCAGCTTGCCGTGCGCCAGGATGTCGAGGCAGACCGGGGCGTCGGGCGCCTCGATGTTCTGCGCCCAGCCGGCAATGCCGGCCGCACCGACGCGGTCGATATAGCCGCGCAGCGCGCCAACCCGCGGCGCATCGGCCGGGCGCAGGAGGCCGGCGCGCAGCGCGAGGCGCTGCCGCACCGCTTCGACCTCATAGCCCTCGTCGAGGCGCGGTGCGCAGTAACGGGCCGGCGCGGCGCGCTGCTCCGGATAGAGCATGTCGTGCTCATGCGCGTTGTGGAACATGCCGCGGCTGTCGTCGTCGATGAAGCTCTCCGACAGCGCGCCTTCGGCGATGATCACGTCGTGGGTGTCGAGCTCGACGTGGAAATACTCGACCTGATCGACCTGCGCGGCCTGCACGATCGACACGCCGTTGATCAGATCCCTGGCCTCGATCAGCACGCCGTCGAGGAACATCGCATGATGCGGCGAGATCCAGAGGTCGCGCGCCGGCACGTTGTCGGCGAGCGCGCCGGCCTTGAAGCATACCGGCAGGATGTCCTTCCGCCCCATGACGAAGCGGCCGGCATAGCTCCTTCGCCCGATCCACTTGATCGGCCGCAGCGCGCTCGAGGCGGTCCAGACCTCGTCGCCGATGCTCAGCTCCTCGACCTTCCGGTCGCCGCCTGCGGTGCGGATCAGCGTGCCGCGGCAATAGCAGGGAATCGAGGTGTTGTAGGCGATGTGATCGACGCTCGCGTTGGCGGTCAGCACGAAGCGGTTCAGGTCGAAGGCCCCGTCGAGCGTGATGGTCGCCAGGACATGGTTGCCGGCGTCCTCGACAATCAGCCGGCCCTGGGTCGCGGTGTCCTGCTTCCAATCGAGATGGTCCCCGGCCTGGCCCGAGCCGGTGACGTCGATGATGTCGCTGGTCGCCGCCGTGCCGCTGCCGGAAAAACCAGAGATCGCGGCGCTGAAATTATTTTGGAACGCCGAGCCGGTGCCCTCGCCGGTGAGATCAAGCGTTCCGCCGTTGGCGCCCGAGAAGTCGATCGGCCCGCTCCCGATCGACGCGCCTGCGTCCAGCCGCAGCGTGCCGCCGTCGATCACCGGGGCGTTGGCGACGCCGCCGGACAGCACCTCTTCCAGACCGCCGCTGTGGACGATGGTGCCGGTCGCCGTGCCTCCAGCACCGACGTATTGCGTGCCGCCGTTGAGCGTCGTGCTGGTCGCGGTGCCGGCCCCGCCATTGCCGCCGACGTCCTGGACGCCGCCGCTCAAGACTGTCGTGCTGGTCGCCATCCCGACGCCACCGTGGCCGACATACTGCGTGCCGCCGCCGCTGATTGTCGTGCGCGTCGCCGTCCCGATCGACTGGCTGTTGGTGAACTGGTCGTAGCCGAGGATTTGCTGGCCGCCGCTCAGGATCGTTGTGTCCGTCGCCGTCCCGTTGCCGCCGTCAAAGGCGACGTACTGCTGGCCGCCGCTGATCGTCGTGCTCGTCGCCGTCCCGTTCCCACCGAAAAAAGCGAGGTACTGAATGCCGCCGCTCAAGATCGTCGTGCTGATCGCCGTCCCGGAATCCGAGTCGCCGCCGCCGACATCCTGAATGCCGCCGGCGCCGATCGTCGTGCTGATCGCCGTCCCGGTCCCCCCTCCGAACTGGACGAAGGTGCCGAGCTCCTGGAGGCCGCCGCTCAAGATCGTGGTGCGGATCGCCGTCCCGGTCCCATCGTAGACGCCGACTCGCTGGACGCCGCCGCTGATGATCGTGTCTGTCGCCGTCCCGGTCCCGCCGCTATCGCCGACATACTGCGTGCCGCCGCTGTCGATCGTCGTGCTGGTCGCCGTCCCGGCCGCCCCGAAAGTGCCGACCTCCTGAACGCCGCCGCTCAAGATCGTCGTGCGGGTCGCCGCCGCCGGTCCACCACCAGGGAAGTCGCTGCCAACGTACTGCGCGCCGCCGTTACTGATGGTCGTGTCGATCGCCGACCCGGTCCCCCCGGCGTTGCCGAGGTTCTGAACGCCGCCGCTCAAGATCGTCGTGCTGATCGCCGTCCCGGTGCCGCTGTCGTAGCCGACAAGCTGCCTGCCGCCGCTGCCGATCGTCGTGCTGGTCACCGTCCCGGTCCCATCCCGACGGCCGACTTCCTGAACGCCGCCGCTGATCGTCGTGCCGGTCGCCGTTCCGGTCCCCGAGCGAAGGCCGACCGTCTGGGTGCCGCCAAAGATTACGGTGCTGGTCGCTGTCCCGGTCCCATTGTTGTCGCCGACCCGCTGCGCGCCGCCGCTGATCGTCGTGCTGGTAGCCGTTCCGGTCCCAAAGTCGTAGCCGACCTCCTGAAGGCCGCCTTTAATGGTGGTGCCGCTGTCGCTTCCCGAGTTGCCCGAGCCCGATCCGACATATTGGGTGCCGCTGAGAGTCCCGCTCATCGTTCCACTCTTTCCTCAGAGCATCGGCCCATGTCTTCCACAGAGCGTCGGCTCGTCGTCGCCGCAGTCCGGTCCGGCCGCCGCCACGCCGCGCTGGCGTTGCCGCCCGCAGCATCGCGATGATCGGAAAAGGCCCCGCCATAAAAATCGCTAACCGTCAGGTTGCAGGCCGGCAACGGACCTTTTGCCAACGATCTGGAACCGAAAAACGCCATTCCGATAAGCCTGTCCGGCCGCTTTGAAATTTCACCGTTCAAGCGTCCACCTTGAGCTTCCGCCGCGGGCTCGGGCTTGAGGCTTCGTTCGATGCTTCGTTTGTTGCTTCGTTTGATTTTCGGCTTGATGCTTCGTTTGCGTGCGCGTTTTGCGGGAATCCCGGGATGCGGCGGATGGCCTGTTTCACCTGCTCGGCGGTGATCAGGTGGGTGCATTCGAACTGGCGCGGCGTGCCGGCGTGGCGCGGGCACCAGAGGAAGTCGCGGTTGTCGAAGCGCAGCGCCGGATCGTTCCAGCAGCCGACGCAGGCGTGGTAATTGATGACCCGGTAGGGCGTCTCGAATTCGGTGTTCGGCAGGCTGAAGCCGCTGATCATCACGACGCGCGCGCCGCAAGCCCAAGCCAGCCAGGACAGCCCGCTGGCCAGGCCGACGAAGAATTCGGCGTGGCGGATCCAGCGGACGCGATCCTCGAGCGGCAAGTCGCCGGTCATGTCCTCGGCGCCGGCGGGCATGTGATTCCAGACAATCCCCGCGCCATGCACCGGCTTCTGGTCGATGCAAAAGACGCGATAGCCCGCCGCCTTGAGGAAGGAGACGATTTCGCGCCAGCCGTAGGGGTTGTTCCAGTATTTGGTTTGCGTCGTCGCCTGGGTGGCGATGACGACATATTTTTCCGCAATCGGCCGGCCCGCGTCCTTCACCGCCAGACGCGGCGGCGCCTCGGCCGGGTCGAGGCCGAGAATATGGGCGGCGGTGCGATGCAGCCCGACATGGCGGAAATCGACGGGCTGATGAATGCGCTCGACGTCGTTGTAAAACAGCCCGACGCGGTAGGTCGCATAAAACTCATCGTCGGGCTTGATCGCCCTGGTGTCGACGAAGCGGATGTCCGGATAGGCCGCGGCGAACAGCGGGATCAGCAGCTTGGCCATGGCGATGGTCAGGTCGCATTTGTGCGCTTCGGCGAAGCGGACCGCATAGGAGAGCCATGCGATGGTGTCGCCCAAGGTGCCAACCGGAAACGCGATCAGGACGTCGCGGCCCGCGGCGTCGTAATCATGCGTGAAGACCAGCTCGTCGGCCTGCCACGCCTCGATCCGGAAGCGGACGTAATATTTCTTCGCGCTGCGCACCGAGCCGCCGCGGAAATCCGGCGTCGTCTGAAACAGGATGTTGCCTGTATCGAGATCGGACAGCCGGATGCGCCAGACGTCCGGCCCCTGGGGAACGTGGATGCGGAAGCCGTCGTTGAAATCGAAGCGCAGCAGACCGGAATCGTCGAGCTGCGTGGGGATCGCAGGCGGCGGGGGAAAATAGGAGCCCTGGTCGTTGGCCTCGGGCGCGGGAGCAGCGGCGGGAGCGGCTGCAGGTGCGGCGGCTTTCGCAACACTGGCGACGCCGACCGGCGTTTCGACGTTGCCGGTCTTTTTGGCCGCGTCGGCATCGGCGAAATTCACGGTGGCGACAGTGTCGGCACCGGCACGCGCGCCAATGTTCGCGTCCATAGCGGATGAGCCCCACGTACTATTGCGCATGAAAAAATGCGCTAGCGCCGCAAGGAAATCCTTACCGGAGTGTTGACGGCACGCAACGGAACATTTGCCAACGATCGGGAACTCGCGGCCATCCTTAAAATTATTTGCACGCAGCGACGATGTGAAATTGCGACGTGAAGTCTCGTCGCCCAAAAAGCGTCAGTCCGGCGCGCGCAGCGCGAGCTGGTAGCAGAGATCGAACCCGCTCATGGAATCCGCGATGAGACGGTCGAAGGCCTGCAGGAGCTTCGGCTTCAGCTCGACAAAATGGCCGCCCGCCTGGGTCAGGCGAACCAGCTCCAGCTCTTCGGCGTCGACCAGCAGCTTGCGCACATGGGTGCGCGACACGCCGAAGCGGCCGCCGAGGTCGGAATAGGACACCTTGAGAGGCCCGGCGTCGCCCTTGCCTCCGGCCATCTCGATCAGCTTGATGAGGATCATCACGCCGGCGTCGCGGCCCTGGAACAGCAGCATGATCGGATTGCCGGCGACGATCTGCGCGCCGAGCGCGAACAGGTCGCGCGACACCAGGCGCTGCTTGAACTGAAACGCGGCATCGCGCGTCATGATCGGCGCATAGCCGGGGTCCGGATAAAGAATCTGCAACGGCAGGTGATGCGACACCAGGAAATCCTGGTCCTGCGCGATCATCTTCCGGGTCGGCGTGAGGATGCGGACCCGGCGATCCCGCGGCGCCGCGCGCTGCTGCAGATAGCCGGTCTTGACGAGCCGCGAGACGAGGTCATGGACGCGGCTCGCACTGGCGATACCAAGCTCCGCCATGGAGTCCGCGACCAGGCGCAGCGTCGGCCAGGTCGCGCGATCGGCCTCGTCGTAGCGCGCGTGGAGGCACATGATCACGCTGAGCAGAAAGTTGCGACTCGCTTCGAGCAACAGCCGGTTGAGGAAGGGCTTGTGCTCGTAGAGCGCGAGCATCGCCTTGACGAATTCCTCACGCGCGACGGGGAAGCGCGCATGGGCGAGGATCTCGTCCGTGGGACGGAAAGCGGGAAGGTTTTTGAAGTCGATCTCGACCATGTGCGACAATTGAGTCGCACGAAACTCAATGCGCCTCACCCTTTTGGGCCGGCATATTGCCGGAAGCCGAGCCTCACATAAAGTCCGCGATGTCGCTGTGGATCAAGCTGCGACCTGGCGTGTCGTCTACGGCCCGTCATCCAGCGCAGGCATTCTCCGCCCGTTCATCAAAGTTCCCTGCGTGAACTCCTGTGCCGCACGCCTCTGCGTATGCGTTGGTGGCTCGTCTTTGTTTCCCTCTCGCGACAGCCGTGGTTAGTATGACTTCGCACGTCGTTATCGTGTTTGGGGGGCGGATCGGGCGGCGCCAGTCGTGCGCCGCGCCGCCAGCGGGTCTTTGTGACGTCATCGGCGTGTAAAGCGGCCTTCGCCGCTGTCTGTCTTGCGACCGTCGCAATCGCTGCAGATCGCGCGAACGCGCAGCACGCCCCCACGCCGCGGCGGACCAACTTCCAGTCGGTTCAACTGCCGCCCATCACGGTTCACAGCCGCCGCAAGCAGCAGCGCCTGCGAAGGCGGGCGCCGGTCGAAAAGCCATCGCCGGCGATCGTGCCGGCGAATGGCGGCCCGCCGGTGGAACAGACCACCGCCGGACCGGTCAGCGGCTATCGCGCGCTCACCTCGACGTCGGCAACCAGGACCGATACGCCGATCGAACGCATCCCGCAGGCGGTCGCCGTGATCCCGCGCGCCGTGATCGAGGACCAGCGGCCGTTGACGCAGAGCGAAGCGCTCCGCAACATCTCCGGCGTCGCCGGCATGCCGACCAACTCGGTTGCCGGCTATGCCTACAAGGTGCGCGGATTTCCGGCCGAGCGCTATATCGACGGATTGCCAAACTACGGCGATGGCGGGGACAACCAGTCGCTCGTCAACACCGAGCGGATCGAGGTGCTGAAGGGACCCACGGGCCTGCTCTATCAAGGCGGCATCGGCCCGGTCGGCGGCACGATCAACTCGGTCTCCAAGCAGCCCGCGCCGAACCGCTTCACCGAGGCCGGTGTCATGGCCGGCGGCTATGGGCAGTGGAGTCCCTGGATCGACCTGAACCAGCCGCTCAACGCGGCCGGCACGGCGCTGTTCCGCTTCACCGGCGATTTCGAGCGCTCGCGCGACTTCGTGGATGTGATCGAGCGGCAGCGCTATTCGCTCAATCCGACGTTCCGGTTCGACAACCGCGACGGCACGGTCGTCACCATCCAGGGCCGATTCACATCGCGCACCTTCACCGACTACAACGGCCTGCCCGGCGCCGGCACCGTCGACCGGTCGAGCTTCTCGATCCGCGACAATCTCTTTCCCGGCGATCCCAACGTCCCCAACACCCAGACCACCACCAACGGCCTGACCGCCCGGCTCGATCGCGAGATCAATGACGTCTGGTCGATGAACGCGGCCGCGCGGGTCAGCCAGTTCAGCCTGTTCGAGCGGGGACAATTCTTCGGGCCGGCGACGCCGGTCTTCGGCTCGAACTTCTCGCTGCTCAATTTCAACTACCGGGTCGACGCGACCGAGCTGTCATCGAATGTGAACCTGATCGGAAAGAGCACCATCGGGCCGATCAAGAACACGCTTCTGTTCGGGGCCGACTACGACGGCGTCGCCGACCACAATCGTGCGTTTGCATCCGTCGCCGGCCTGGTCGATCTCGCCAATCCGGCGTTCCCCTCGTACAGCGCTCCGAACACGGCCATCTTCGATGCGAACAACAAGTACCAGAACAGCGGGTTGACGGCGCAGTTGCAGTCGACCCTTTGGGATCGCTTGCATGTGCTCGCGGGCGTGCGGCTGGCGCATGTCTTCATCCAAGGCACCGACGCCGTTGCGTCGACCGACTTCATCACCGACGCCTGGAAACCGCTGCCGCGGCTCGGCGCCGTCTTCGACATCATGCCGGGCGTTTCCGTGTTCGCCGACTACAGCCAGGGCTTTCGCGGCGTGCCGTTCTTCAACAGCACCGAGCCACCGAAGCCGGAGGAAGCCGAGCAGACCGAAGCCGGGCTCAAGCTCGTGCTGCCGTCCGGCTTCACCAGCACGCTCGCGTTCTTCGACATCACGCGGCGCAACGTGGTGACCCTGCTGCCCGGCACGCCGCTCCTGGCCCGACAGGTCGGCGAGCAGCGCTCGCAAGGCTTCGATCTCGACCTGACCTGGCAGCCGCTGGCCGGGCTTTCGATCCTCGCCAGCTACGCGCACATCAACGCATATATCGTGCAGGACCAGCTCTATCCGGCCGGCAACACGATCGAGCGCGTGCCGAAGGATTCCGGACGGCTGTGGGCCAATTACAAGATCCAGCACGGGCCGCTGCGCGACATCGCGATCGGCGCAGGCCTCTATGCCGCCTCGCCGCAGGCGAGCTCACTCGACAACGCCTATTTCACGTCGGGCTTCGTGACTTACGACGGCAAGATCGCCTACGAGACCGAGCGCTGGAGCGTGGGCCTGTTCGGCAAGAACCTCGCCGACCGGCGCTATTTCGTCCCCTTCCCCGCCAGCAACGGCATGATCGCGCCGGCCGAGCCGCGCACGGTCTATCTGATGGCGAAGGCGAAGTACTGAAGGAGCGACAGCTCACGCTCGCTGACGTTCTGTGATGGGTGCTGTCCGTATGACATGACGGGACCGCATTGCTTTCGCGTTGATGCGGCTGCGCAATTTCGGTCTGCACTTCGCCCCACAACTTATTGTTGTCGTCTGCACTTTGGGTTAGGCTGCAGCGTTATTGATTGATCACGCTTTCATTTGAAGCCGAATTTTTTTCAAGGCGTTTGAAATGACAGCACCGGACGATTCCTCGCGACCGTTGAGCGCCGGCTCAGCCCCAGCGCCGTTATTCGAGAGCAAGCGCGTCACGCCGCCGGGTGAGTACACCAAAGGCATCGAAGGTCCGGCGGTCGATGCCGACGGCAATCTCTACGTTGTCAATCTCGGCCGGGCCGGAACGATCGGCAGGCTCGCGCCCTCAGCCACACAGTCGGAGTTGTTCGCGCAGCTGCCTGGGACCAGCGTCGGCAACGGCATCCGCTTCGATCGCGACGGCCGCATGTATGTGGCCGATTTCGTGAACCACAACGTGTTCGTGTTCGAGCGTGGCGCGACGACACCGCAGGTCTATTTCCATTCGGACACGTTCCATCAGCCGAACGATCTCGCGATCGCGACCGACGGCACGCTGTTCGCGAGCGACCCGCTGTTCAGGCAGCGAACGGGCCAGATCTGGCGCATCGCGCGCGCAGCCCATGGCAAAGGCGACGGCACGATCATGTCGAGCCCGCGACAGATGGGCACCACCAACGGCATCGACATCAGCCCCGACGGCACCACGCTCTATGTCGGTGAATCGGCCACCCACGAACTATGGGCCTACCGGATCCAAGGAAACGATCTGGTCGCACCCAGACGCGTCGCCGCGTTCGGCAGCGAGATCGACGGGCTGCGCACCGACGTCGACGGCCGCATCTTCGTGACACGCCCATCAGCAGGCGTCGTCACCATCGTGACGCCCGACGGCCACACCGTGCGCGAGGTCGGCTTGTCCGCGAAGATTCCATCGAACCTCACATTCGGAGGTCCGGACGGCTGCACGGTTTTCGTGACCCAGGTCGAGGGCCGCTTCATCGAGGCGTTCCGCACCGACCGGCCCGGGCGGGAGTTCGGCGGCTAGGCCGCCAGCCCGACGCAACATTGCGCGACCATTGATTTTCGCAAACGTCAGGAGAGGCTTTCGTGATCATCGATACCAACCATCGCACGACTTCGAAGCTGACTTCCCTCGCCGCGGCCGGCGTGACCGGCATCATTCGCTACTACGCGCGCTTCACGCGGCAGGAGGAAAAGCGCGTCACACGGGCCGAAGCGCAAGCCATCCTCGGCGCCGGCATCAGCCTCGCGATCGTGCACCAGGCCGCCGGCGACAGCGCCGATGCCTTTTCCCATGAAAAAGGCGTGGCTGACGCGACCTATGCACGCGACTATGCGATCAGGACGATTGGGCAGCCGGCCGGCTCGGCGATCTACTTCGGCGTCGACTATGACGCCAAGGAGCCGGACGTCAGCCGGCGCATCGTTCCTTATTTCCAGGCGGTGAATGCGGTGCTCAACGCCGCCGACGGCAGTTCCACTTACAAGGTCGGCGCTTATGGCGACGGCGTCGTGTTGCAAACCCTGCTCGATCAGAACCTCGTCTCGTTCACCTGGATATCGCAATCGACCGGCTTTCCGGGCACACGGCAGTTCAAGGCGTCCAACCGCTGGACGCTGTTCCAGCGTCTGCCGTCGACGGTGTCCGGCCTCGATGTCGACGTCGACGATCTCAATCCGGCCATGACCGATTTCGGAGCCTTCCAGCGGCTGATGCCGATCGCAGGCTCCGAAGGCACCGGCGTCAGGATGGTCGTCAAGGCCAGAGACGGCCTGCGGCTGCGCGCGGGCCCGGGGACCGAGTTCGACGTGAAACAGGTGCTGGCGCCCGGCACGGAATTGTCGGTGATCACGCGGACCGGCGATTGGGCATCCGTCGATCTGAACGGCGATGGGATGATCGATGGCTTCGCCCACAACGCATTCCTGGGAACGGCCTGACGCGCCCGGTCAGTTGCGGCTTCGGACGGCGCGGTCGATGAAGTCCTCCAGCGCGGTGATGCTGGCGCGATCGCGATACAGGCGATGCCTGTCTTCCGCGACGCGCGCCTTGAGCCCCGTGCGAAAGCCACCGTCGCGTGCCAGCTGGACCGCGAGCGACACATAGCTGTCGATCGTGCCGGCGATGGTTTCCGGCATGCCCATCATCCGGAGCATGCCGGCGCTCACGCGCCCCCGCATCAAGGCGCCCTCGAAGGTCACGACCGGCAGGCCCTGGGCCAGAGCCTCCAGCGTGGTGTTGCCGCCGGACCATTCGATGCTGTCGAGCATGGCATCGCAGAGCGCGGTCGCCGCGGCGAAGCGTTGCGCATCCATGAAGTCGAGGAGCACGCAATGGTCCGACCATGTCATGCCGGCCGCTGCGAAGACCTTTTCGAGACGCGCCTCGAACAGCGCCGTCACCGCCTGGGCGCGCGAATGACGAATGAAGACAAACTGACAGTCGCCGGCTTCGCGCGCGATCTCACGCGCGATCCTGGGAAAAACCTCATCGTGCTGCGGCAGGTATTTGAACAGCGACTGGGCACACCAGAACGCCGTTGCCGAAGGCCGGATCCCCAACTCCTCGCGGGTCACCCGGACCGGAGAATCCGGCAGCGGATCGTAGTACACGCCGATATTGGGAAGCCGAACGAGCTTTTCGGAATAATGCTGATCGCCATCCGGCGGCTCGATGAGCTCGCCGCTGAGGAAATAGTCGATGGTCGGATAGCCGCTGGTTTGCGGGTGACCGATAAAGCTGCACTGCACGGGAGCGAGCCGCAGCGCCGCGATCTCCGCGACCTGGTGGAACATGCCGATTTCCGGGTAGAGCAGGATATGAGGCCGGTCGGCGGCGATCACGTCGCGCCATTGCTGGAGTGACCGCGAGCCTTCCACGAAACGGTGGCAATGCTTTCGCGCGACGTCGGTCTCGGCGTCACGCGTGAAACCGATGTTGTACCCGAACACCTGGAAGCGCTGAGGATCGAGCTGCGTGACCCAGCCCCTTGTGCCGATCTTCCACACCGAATGCTGGAACAGAAAGCCGCAGACGATGCCGACGCGCACAGGCTCGCCCGGTGCAGGCGGCGGCGCCAGCTCGGCCCCGCCGTAACGCATGGCCATGACACGCGCCGCGAGCCCGCCGTACACGGTCTGCAGGTCGCGATCGCAGCGGCCCTGGTAGGCGAGGAAGAAAGGCTGCGCCCAGCCCACGCCGTTGGACATGTCGCCGGGAATCCGGCCGGCCTGGTGGTCGTCGCGGAGCGCCTTGAGTCTGCGCTCGTAGTCGGCGCGGCGCGTGTCGATCTCGGCTTCCTCGGCGTAGAGGATCGGCAGCGTGAACAGCGGCGTGGTCCAGCGGGCCCGGCTAAATGCCGGATTGAGCCCGACGGCCTTCTCGCAGCTTGCGACCGCATCGTCCGGCCGGTTGAGCTCGACCATCACGCGCGCCCGCATGTAGTGCGCCTCGGAATGATTGGGAGCGGCCGCCAGCAGACGGTCGATGCCTTCCAGCGCGGCGTCGTAGCGCTTCGAGGCCATGAGCAGCCCGCTGCGGTTCAGCAACGCGGCAGGCATGTCCTTTTGCAGCTCGAGGGCGCGGTCGAAGCTCGCCAGCGCAGCCGCGGTGCGCCCGAGCGCGTCAAGCGCGACGCCGTGGTTGGCATGGGCTCCCGCATGGTTCGGCTGCAACGCGATCGCCCGATCGAAGCTTTTGAGCGCCTCGGAAGCGAGTTGAAGCTTGAGCTGAGCGCAGCCGCGATTGTAGAACGCATCCACATGGTTCGGCTTGATGGCGATCGCCCGGTCGAAGCTCTGAACCGCTTCCTCGTAACGTTCCAGCTCCACCAGCGCGGAGCCCCGATTGGTATGAGCTTCCGGAAAACTCTTCTTTTGCTTGATCGCCTGCTCGAAGGCGTTCAGCGCCTCCTCGTAGCGCCGCATGCGGGCCAGCGCGATCCCATAATGCAAGAGAATTTGCGGCGAGTTCGGCCGCTGCTGCATCGCCGAAGCGAACAGCCGCAGCGCCGCTGCCAGATCGCCTTGCGACAGCTTGACTGAGCCTAGGATCTGCAACGCCTCGACGTTGCTGGGCCGCACCGCGAGCACCGCGCCGCAAAGCCGCTCGGCCTCCGCCATGCGCCCCTGATCGTGCAGCCTCACGGCCTGATTGATGGTGTCCGGGACGTTGAGCGGCTTGGCTTGCGGAGTAGCCATTGACCTGATCGCGATGGGATTTCTGGATGTGGAACAGGAAACAAGCCGGACGCGAGCCCGGATATGTATCCGATTCGACACGAGAACGCTCGATCGCGCGAATCCCGAACGGCATCGCGTGCGCATGTGCTCGCGGGCGTGCAGCTGGCGCATGTCTTCATCCAAGGCACCGACGCCGTTGCATCGACCGATTTCATAACCGACGCCTGGAAAACCGCTGCCGCGGTTCGGCGCCGTCTTCGATGTCGTGCCGGGCGTTTCCGTGTTCGCCGACTACAGCCAGGGTTTTCGCGGCGTGCCGTTCTCCAACAGCACCGAGCCGTCCAAGCCGGAGGAAGCCGAGCAGACCAAGGGCGGCCGCACCGCCGCTAACAGCGATTGAGCTTGACGTTCTGTCTCGCCAAGGTCTCGGGAAGCCACGCCTGTTCGGCTCCGCACGCCGATTCCACTTGTTTCTTGCTAATCGCCGTCCCGACGAAGTTCGCGCGGCTAATGTCGGCTTTTTCGAAATTCGTGGATGCGTCGATCGTTGCGCCCCGGAAATCGGCGCCACTGAGTTCTGCATTGGAGAAATCGGCGCCCGTCACAACGGCGCCGCGGAAGTCTGTGACCCAGCAGCGATACCGGCGCCAATCCGCCTCGCTGTCGTAAAGCCATCGCGGATCGACCTCTCCAATGTTCGGATAGCCGGGCGTCCTCCAATCGGCAAAGATCGCGTGCCGGAAATCCGCGCGGTCGAGCCGCGAGTTGCGGAAGTTCACCCGCCGGAAATACGAGTTGGACAGCATCGCGCCGCGTGAGCCCGAGGCGCGGAAGTCGATGCTGTCGAGATCAAGATTATCGAGATAGAGGCGCTCCAGCCGGATCGTGCCGAAGTGCGACCCGTCCGTCTGCTGCCACGCCTCATCGCGAATGCCCAGAAGCTTCGTCGCCGCCTGGACCTCCGGGTCAGTATCCTCCCGCGATTTTCCGTTGTTCGGCCGGGTGTCTATCGCACATTCGTCCGACAGTCCCGCCTCCTTCAGTCGGTCGATCTTGGCGCGACTGGCAACGTGGGTCTGCAGAATCTCGATGATTCTGTCCTGATAGCCATTTGGATTCTCCAGCGCCAGTGAGTGCATGGCATGGAGCGCGGCGACGCGTCCGGTGACATTGGTCTGCGCCTTGTCGTCCGGCCCCAATAGCTTCAGCGCTTCCGTGAAGCGGACATTGCGAGCCTGCTCGCTTCTCGCTGCGTTGTCGTCCCGCCACTCCCGCCTGGTCTCGAACGTCTGATAGACGGTAAGCGCAAAGGTCGCGACCAGGCCGATGCCGGCCATGAACTGGCCGGCGGCCTGGCGCAGCTTGCCCTCGGCCTCGAGGCGATCGAGCTCCGCCTTGGTCACGGTTTTCGGCACGCGCCGCCTGGGCGAGATCCAATACAGCCACCAGACAAACGGCGATGCCAGAAGCGCCAGCAGCAGCACCCAGCCGGCACTCATGGGAGGTCAACTCCACTCGGCGGCTGCTCAACCGACGAGGGATCGAGCAGCTTCTGCGCCAGCAACGCGTCGGTTAAGACCTTGACCGCGGCATCGCGGACCGAGCCTTTGGCCGCTCCCCAGCCGAGCTTGAGATAAGTCGATACCGCGAACGACTTGAACCATGATTTGGGCTTCACCTCTTCCAGAATCAGGTCGAACACCGCATCGAGGCGCGCTTCGATTGCGTCGGGCAACTTCTCCGGAAATTTGGGCAGCTGCGGCCACCTCAGCGCAGTCCCCGCCGGCGGTGCCTCCACCGTGCTCATCAGCGGGATCATCGGCAGCACCTTGATGGGTGCGTTATTGATGGTGACGGTCTTCCGGTATTTGTCGCGCTGTGCGTCTGTCCAATAGGGATCGCCGAAGACCGGGTTGGCTTCCGGGAATAAGAATTCCTCGGTCAGGAACTCATAGGCGTTGCGACGGCCGAGTTTGTAGTCGTATTCCATGAAGCCTGGATCAACGAAGCCGAGGAAGCCGCCGAGCCCCCCTGCGGCAATCGCTCCCTTGCCGGAGAACGGTTGCTGTTCGGCACCCGGTCCGAACGGCGCAATCAGGAAGCGGCTGTACACATCCGGGTCGCGCGCGAGCGCCAGATCGGCCGGCTTAAAGCGCGCCTGGTAGACCAGCGACATCACCAGCGGCAGGATCAGACCGAACGCGCCAGGCGGCTTGGTCGGACCTACGGTCTCCGGATCGCTGAACGGATCGACCATGATCACGGCGCGATCTGCATTCTTGCCATCGCGCGTGTTGCGGTTGTTGAACCCCGCAAGCGCCGTGCGCACCACATCGAACGGCTCGTTGTTGACCGTGCCGCCGTCGACCGTAACCAAGTCCACCGTGACGTCGTCGGGCTTCGCCAGCGCTTCCCAGCGTGGGATGAGCTGGGTCACTTGGGCCGGCCCGGTATCTGAGGGAACGACCGTGACCCGATAGCCGCAGCTCGCCAGACTGCGTGTCACCGGCCGCGACCGGAAGACGATCGGAAACGCGCTGGTGGCAAGCGCCGCCGCCTGTACCGACCCCCAATTGGTCTCCGAACCGGAGCTCAGCGGCAGCTCGTCCGGCCGCGAAGCCGGCGGATTCGGATGTCCGCCGTTGACCGTCAGCGAAAAGCGGACAAAGTCGGCATGCGCCATCATGTCATGGCGCAGATCGGTCTCGCCCTTCCATTTCATAGCGTAGGGCAGACCCGAGACGTTGCCGACCATCACCATGAGCCGCAACGGATCGGCGAGATAGGACCGGAACTTCGGCGACTGCGCGTCGCCCAGCGGCTGACCCGTGAATCTGATCGCGGTGTCCGCAATCTTGTCCAAAGCCGTGCAGTTGAACGCCGAGCCGAAACCGGACACGCCCCGCTCTGGCGCGTCGGACAGAAACGCCGACAGACCTCCGGTCGTGGTCCAGGTGGTATAGAACGGATTGCCCGCGACGGAACCGTGCTTGAAGCTCCAGCCGGCCGCACGCGCGAGAAGCGCGCTATTGATGCCGCCGCCGGATGTGCCCGCCACGGTGCTCAGCACCACCTTGTGCTTGGGCGCGTCGGCGTGGCCTCCCTCCTTGGCCTTGGTCCAGGCGTCAAGCGCCTCCATCAGGAAGTCGAGCACGCCCGCGGTGTACGCTCCGGCCGACACGGTGCCCGCCAGCGCCAGGCCGATTTCGAACACACCGTCGCCAAAGCCGTTGCGCTTGAGCGGAAAGAGCTCATCGAGCTCCGGCTGCAGGATGTCTGTGGGAAATGCCACGTCAGCCTCCCGTCGTCTGCGGCTCGGTGCTGCGCGGCGGCTTCGGACCGGAATTGCGCAGGTTCAACGCGTTCTTGAGCATGTCGAACCAGAACGGCGCGCCGAACGAGATTGCCAGCGCCGTGATCAACCAGCCGAGGATGGTCCAAGGGCCGACCGTGTTCTGCACGGTCGCCATGGCGACTGCGACGGTTGATGCCTTGCATTCGTCTTTCTTATCGGGCTTGTCGGGCTTATCGGGGCACACGGGCTTCCAGCCGAGCGGAAGCGGCAGGCGCTTGATCGCTTCACGCACCTTGTCCGACGTGGTGTTCAGGGCCTCATCGATGGTCTTGGTCGTATCCGTATACTTCTGCGCGCTGGCAACCATTGCGGCACGGGCATCGCCATCGTTCCACAGCGTCTGGGCAATCTGGATGGTGTCGACGTTGCACACGACGGCGATACCGAGCCCCAGGCCCAGCGTGAATATCTGAGTCCAGCGTTTGTACATGCCGGACACGCGATCCATCGCGTCGTCGAACCACTTCTCCACGGACGAACGAAACGCATCGATGTCGCCGCCGGTCTGCTTGACCAAGGCCATGAGCGCCTGTTTCCCCGCACCGTCTGGCAGAGCGTTGATGCTGGTCTGCACCTGCGTGATCAAGGTCGCCTGGCTGCCGTTCTGGAGCACGTCGAGCAGCGATTGCGAGAACACCCGCGCGGGAATGTAGGACGGCCCCCGGTTCTGCGGCGTCAGGTTCTGGATCAGCGTGTGTCCGAACACCTTCTTGAACAGACCGCTGTCCTCGGTGCCGGCCTGGTCTAAGCCTTTCAGCATCGCCGCGACGCTGCTCTCCAGAAGCTTGCCGCGCTTCTTGAGCACCCCGGCCATCGCCTCCTGGACGGTCGCCGCGAGCAGCGACAGCAGGAGATAGGTGAAGATCAGTCCTATGGCGACGTCCAGCGCAATGCCGAGTGACACGACATCAACTCCCCGTTCGCGGTGGCAATGACAGCAGGTTGAGAAGGATTCTCGTCTGGTAGTGGTAGGAGTTCACGCCGCTGCCGTTGTAGCGGCGCGCCGCATAGGGCCAGTCGCACGGAATTTCGGCGCGGTTTGGCACGCCGCGATACTCGGCCGATGGGTAGTACTGCGTCGGCTGATAGCTCAGTGCCGCACCCTCGTGAACCGGCGTGCCGCGCGTGATGTCCATTTTGTGGGTGCGCGCGGCGCAGTTGCGGCAGTCCAGCATGTATCGAGGATCGGTGCGCTGGTAGACGCACAGCCGCAGCGGCAGCGAGGGATGCTCGGCGCTGCGATCGTCCGCGCGATCCGTCGGGCCGACGACAAATTTATCGAACTTGCCGCGCAGCTCGTCATAGGCGAAGTGCACGTTCTGCACCGGATCGATGATGAATGCGCTCAATTCATCGGGACGCGGCGGATGATGGTAGATCGTACACTGGCCAAGTCCGTAGCCCCGCGATGTAATATGGTCCTGCGTGGTCTGATCGTTGCGATCCAGGCCGATCGACACGTAGCTGTCCTCGTCGCTGCCGTGCGGCACCTCGAAATGGTGCGAGCTGCTCTCCTGGATCACCATCGCGGCGATGAAGGGTGTTGGAGCCACGTCGCTTGCAGTGTTCTCGACCGCATCCATGGCTCTTGCGTTGTCGGCCACCGGGTCGTTGCTGCGCGGCAGCTTGAGAACAGCGTCGCTGCTCAGAAGCGCTTCGATGCAAAGTGCCGTGCCTTGATCGAGCTGGCCGGTCACCGCCGGGACCGGCCGCGTATTGCCCTGCTGCCGATTGAAGTCGCGAATGGCGACCGGCGCCGGACCGTCCTCGGCGGACGAGGCACCGTTGTTGTTCAGCAGGTCGAACTGCAGGCATCGGACAGCGCGCTCGGTGCGGAGGCCGAAGTCGCCGTCGATACCATGGCCGAGATAGCCGAGCGCGCGAAGATCCCGCTGCAAGGCGCGCACGAGTGCCGCATCGTTGTCTGCCCCGTGCGCAAGGGTCAGACCCGGTTTCTGATATGGCAACGACACCGCAGCCCCCCGCTACGATCAAGGCGCGATCAAAACCTGTGGTTACATTGACGTCAAGTACCCTCATATGGTGCAACATCGGGCAGCGGTCGAGCGGCCGAGGAGTCTGGTCCACCCGCCACCAGCGCTTCGAAGGTCGTCGCGATCGCAGCGGCCCTGGCAGGCGAGAAAGAAAGGCTGCGCCCAGCTCACGTGGTCAGACGGGAGTCGCGACATCGCGGCCCCCGAGCTTCAGCTTTTTGGATCTTCGAGCCGCCGTATCGGCTAGCCGCGATCGACCGAGTATTTGCCCGGCCCAGCCACCGAGAACGCGAGCAGCGCTCCGAAGATCGTGACGTTCTTGAAGAAGTGATTGAGCTGGTTCGGATCGCCCCAGGCCAGATGCGCGAACAAGCCCGCGACAAAGCAATAGAGGCCGAGCACGAATGCGACCGAACGGGTCTTGTAGCCGATGAGGAACAACAGCCCGCCGATGATCTCGAACGCCATGGCGCCGGGCACGGAGATGGACGGCATGGGCACGCCGAGCTTGCCGAAGTAGCCCAGGTAGAAATCGTGCTTGATGAGCTTGTTGTAGCCCGCGATCAGGAACAGCAGGCAGCCCAGAACTCGGCCTGCGAGCAGCAGAATGTCTCTGTTCTTTTCGTACATGTTTTCCTCCCCATCTCGGCGACCTGTTTTTTGCAAGGCCGTCCGAGCCGGGCATTTTATCAGCGCCCTGGCTCCCTGGTTCCCGCTGTCCCCACCCTATCAACACTCAAAACGGCAATAATCTTTTCTTCTCTTTCAGCCCGTGTACACCGGCCATGCCTTGCTCACCTGAGGGCGTCATCTAGAGCGTCTATTTGGCGGAGCAGGGTGTGG